>Ga0307514_10000294_pt1 | contig 123884 bp, 107 predicted proteins | sample 16_EM_MG_FD_203088 | JGI IMG/M metagenome (GOLD analysis project Ga0307514, IMG submission 203088) | Populus trichocarpa ectomycorrhiza microbial communities from riparian zone in the Pacific Northwest, United States - 16_EM | ecosystem: Host-associated > Plants > Roots > Unclassified...
CATGAGCTAATACGCAAGAAGGTGTTTTGCTTCGTGACTAATGGTATCCACTTCCGAATGGTAGTCACGTGTACTTGCTTTAGTCAACATGTATCATTACCACCATTAAGGGAGAACCCCTAACAAAATTGACCACGATTTGATTAACTATCTCCAAGTTCACCTCCAACTGTGCTCAACTACTAGCTGAAAGAGTGTCTCCAATTATGCCTTCTCTCCACTCCGAGTGTATTACCAAACACTCTTGATTACAGCCTCCAGATGGATCTTACAGAATTCCAAATAATGGTCTCCAAACTGAATATCTACATTCACTTAATTATATCCTCCAAGTGTCTCTTTAAGTTCACTCACCTGTACTTTGCAAAGTCCATCACTATATTCACTTCCTCATCATCTTCAGATATGGCTGTGATTGCGCTGATGCATAACCTATTGCCAGTTGCGTAGACTGTATGTAGACAGACAAATTTGTTGATATGCAGATAAATTAATGAGAATATTGTCTCAATACATATTTCAAAATTGTTTAATCATAAACAGTAACAGCAATTCTTAGCTATGTTTGCTGAATTCTTACGCAGTATGTCAGTTTCCCCATTTCTACTGTACAGTAATTCAATGTACTCCCAAGTTAGAAGCAATCATCCACTCCTACAAAATTGGTGGAGAGTACTTCTGTACCCTAGTAGATTTTTTGCCACATATCCCAGGTGCACCTGAAGATCACTGTATTAGTCAAGTAAACTTCCACATTTGTTGTCAGCTCTTTCAGAATAGTCTGAAGGCCACTGCACCTATCCAGTCAACGTAGATATTTGACCATTCTGGGATTCTGGTCCAACAACTCCCACACACTCCCTGAGGCTTCCAGTGACAACAGATTATTGTGCTGATGTCTATATTTTAGAATAAGATTGCTCTGGAACATAGTGATATAACTCTCCTTACTTTGCACTTGAACAGAGTGATGTATACTGTAGATTAAAAGTACCTCTGTAGCTTCGGTGCATATCCACTGCATATACACTATTCAGAAACTGAAGTGAGATCACTTGTGGAGAAAAGACATTGCGAATACAATACCACAGTTGAGGCAAAGAGCTATTGTTAAAGCTGAATGATTACTGGTATCTTAGATCAAATTACAATAAATGTTGGAGATGTGTAATATATTATCAAGACAGGAAAAGCAAGCTCTCCTCAGCATAATGTGGAATAGCGAATACACTATCCTGAAGATATTGGTGAGGTTGGATTAATAATATGTAAGGTCAAGCCTTTCTATTGCACTTCGCTGGAGTCTAGTCACCTGGTCAGGAATCATTATGCATTTTCTAAATGAAACGAAGCAAATATCTTGATACAAGAGATGCTTGAGGAATGCAATTGACATGGCCAATTCAAATATTCTTTGGGGCCTTTAGAGAAATGCCAACCTGCTATTTCCAAAGAACAATGGAAAGTTCCACTTCATAATCTTCACCATTATTCTTGAATTGGTATTTCATGGACAATGTAGAAATACAGCTCAATGTTGACAAGTTGTCTAAAGCAATTAATGGGCAATATGTTTCTTTACACATATACTCTTACTTAGAGTATAACCAAAATGTATCACCTAGCGGTATCTGGGATCATATAGTCTTTCTGACTATTTATTACATGTTAAGCCAAACAAGAATGGTACAGGGAAATCCTGTATATCCACCGAAAATTTAGGGTAGCAATAATAGTTCAAAATATTGAAGTAAGGGGCAACATGAGATTATACAGGAACAAACCAGTTGAAGGATCAATTGGAAGCACAAGATCGATTTTAAAACTCTTCTGGAACCTCAATAATCTATTTGCCAATGTCGAGAAAGTTGGAGAACTCAATACAGAATACAATTAACTAGATTCAAGAAATTGACAATCTGGTATCATTATATATAGCTCAAGTACAGTAACTGGATTGATGGTAAGATGATATTCATGTTGCTATTCAGTCCATACTAAAGACAACAGATTCTAACAACAGTTAACTCAATTAAGCAGTCATTCTCCATGCTGTAGAACTCAAAATTGGAGATTTGGCACTTGTATATTTAATAGACATAGAGAAATATTACAGTGCCAAACTCGATGCAAGTTGGAAAAGATCCTGCCATACTCCAAATATTTGCTCAGAGCAAAAGGTTATATTATCTGACTGAGCTAACTGCAGTACAAATGTTTGGTACACTGGATATTAGTCAATATGGGAAGTTTCTTTCTTACTATAACTATATTCATCACACCCATATCTGAATATTAGATCTCAGATAAGAGGAGCAATTGGAGAAACAACATGATTTCATGCTGAAACCTTGAACACAGTAGAAAGTGGTCGAAGATTGATGGATATATTCTGTCAAGAGGAAAGACTAGTAGAAATAATTGCAGATATGGGTGGAGAATATAATGGAATGCAAAGAGTTGGTAGGTAAATAGAACACCACACATCCAGTGTCTTTGGGCCATTCATTCAAACAATAAGGGGGATAATTGGGGATGAAGACATTTGTTAAAGGGAGAAGATCTATAGCATAGATGGAAATAAAATAAAAACAGAATTACAAGAAACAGTTAAAAGTTAATGATATCAAAGTTAAACAATTAAATTAAAATTAAAATTGGATAGACCCAAAGATAAAAGTCAGAACTTGATGATTTCACACCAACATAATTGAGTGGATATATATCATAAAGGCAGAAGAAGTATTTCTATTGGCTGAGTTATATCTACATTATACCAAAAATTAGTATTAAACTCCCCTGGCCATATACTATTCTTAATATAAGAATGGAAATAGCTACAGCTGAAATGGATAGAAGATTCACCACCAAGAACAAGAATAACAAATAATATTGCCCAACTGCTCAGTTTAAGATTTGAAGGAGAATAGAAAGATGTGAGAAAGTAGCATTGATATAGAAGAAGAGTACAGTAGGGAAACTGGAGACTTCACAGGGACTGGATGAGAAGATGATTACTATATAATATCCCTCCAGGTGTATAAGAAGCTTTCTATTTCAACACTTCTAATGAAAAATAGGTATCATACTGTACTATTCAACTTCCTTCATATACTGACAATCTGCCCAATATTGCCCTCTTGGTGAACACCAATAACCAATAGCTTGATAGTTAATATGTACATCAATTATCAATATTATGCAAGTACTTACCAATATCATAAATTTTGAAGCTTCCTTTGCTACTGCTACCACAGCTATAAACCTTCATTCTGTGATAAATTTTATTGCCATAGCTACCATTACTCCAACCACCACTACTGCAGCCACAATCACCACCATAGCCACCACTACCAAAGCCACTACCATGACAGGCACCACCTGTATGGCGTCCACTACCACAGCCACCACTACTACCATTACTATATATACTTTCTTTATAAATATCACTAGTATCGGTTGCAATTCCCATTCAGTATAGCTGTCATCAGAACCATTAGCACAACTCAGCAGGGATACTTATCTAGATAGACCTGTTTGACTTTAACTAGGTATCATACTGAGTCCTGCAAATGAGTTTACCTCCAAAGTTTAAGCTGAATTCATACTTGAAATCTATAGTTCCTTTTGTACCATTTCTGATTCTGGTAAAGCTCAGGCTGCATGGCTATTGAACTTCACAGAATGAAACCTGTATGGGACACAGTGAAAATTCAAAATATAGGATGACTACTCCAAGGCCTTTGATTTCTCCAGCAATATTGAAGAAATAATCAAATGTCACCACTTCATCCTATAGAGCAAGATTCAAATAATGATCAAGAGGTGAGATCTGTTGCAGAACCATCTGCAATTCCGGGACATTGTAGGTAATTTCAATGGAAGTGACATAAGACTGTAATTAACCACCATTGCCAGTCAAATATCCAGAGAACCTGAGTTCGCAATGAAATGCCTCAACCATGGATATGTTAACCAACTTATCTGGTTTAGCAAGTTGTTTAAGGGCTAAAAATTGTAATACTTATAGAGACATCAAGAAACCAAAAGGCAGTTCAATATTATCTACCCTCTGCATATTGAAGGAAATAACTAAAAAGCCATCTGATATACACCGTGCCAGAGTGTAATAATAACAAAAAGGTATCAACCTGGAATGGATTACTATTATGACACAGATTAACTTTATACAATCATGTCATCAGTACTGCCCTTTGATTGTGGGATACTTGCACCTCCTCTATTCCCAAAATCAAGTAAGATGCTACCAATCCCAATCTTACCTATTCAGAAAACAGAGATAGTACAAAATGGAAGTAATGTGAGTAAGGTGTTGATCAAGTTAGCAAGTTATAATTCTGATGATAGCGCCATTGTTAAATATCCCAAATGATACCACTACTGTCAAGATTACCTGTCAAGATCACCACTATTTACAAGATATCATACCCATATATGTCAAAGAAGCTGCAATTATAATTATGGCTTTTACACTCTCTTCTGCCAAAAAACAGGCTGGTAGAATCCTCGAGAACACTATTAATTCCTTAGACACTCAATGGTTGCAATCTGAATTGTATTAAAAGATCAACCAGCCTAGCACTTCTAGCAGTGCAAGTACCAGTTCAGATAACAATACCAAGAATGTACAAAAATACATGAGGCAAATGATGGATTGACGAAACCTTGACCTGCACTACAAAGTAGTGCTAAAGGATGAAATGAAGATGTTGGTGCTCCTCAAGAGAGTCATAGTGAATAAAGTCTTAGATTGTTTGCAATACGCTGTGAATAATAATATAGAGGTGATTATAGAGACGTTAGTATAAATTGCTGCTACCAGAGGCTAAACACATAAGGAAATACTTTGATTTGACAATTGGGTTTACAACAATTCATACCAATTAATGGCAAAGCAAAATGACTGGTGAAAATGTAGACAGAGTATAAACCAAGTGGATGCAAGTAGTAAAAGTCATTACAAGTTTATGCTTCTACTTTTGTGTTGCATTTCTGTAATATTCCTTAATTTATATTAATCTTATACCGTTCAGAGTTTGTTTATAAGGGTGTATGAAAAGAGAAGGTATGGTTTGCCCAAATAGCCAGAAAGAAATCGTGATTGAAAAAACTATTTCTCACAACCAATAATCATATAGTCAGGGAAAGTCAGGGTGTATATACATACATAATACAACAATGGAGGTGTCCAGGGTGGCAGAGAGTACATATATATGGGACACCGCAGGATAGATAGGAAGTAGCTGTCTCAATATAGAATGTAATACAAATACTGTTTATTCACCCTTTGCTCCTATACACTCATGTCAAGTTAATGTGAATCCAGTTAGATTGTATGGTTAATAATACATCAGCAAAATGTATTCTTCTCACTGGGAGTCTCTGGGAGTTTTGGGAGTTGTCGGACCGGAATTCCAGGGTGGTCAAATCCCAGAGATCAGTGTACCACAATAGTGGTCTTGAGGTGCACCAGGAAGCAGCAGCGAGGGATTAGTGAGAACCTAACAGGTGTGGTGACAACCAGCAGAACACCTGGGAGTGCTAGTGACAACCCTGGGCATGTCAGCATCAAGCCTGGGAGTGCTGGTGACTGGTGTGGAAATACCTGAAAATACATGCAACATGCCTGCAAGCACCTCGAATTGATGTAGAGCAGTCTGGGAAAAATATTCTCCTGGTGAAGGCTGCTGGTGCACCTGGAAATTGTAGCTACTACTTATTGTTCAATGGTTTTTAAACCACATGTATTCAGTTTGTACTCTCATCTATTAATCTAACTATCCATGTATCTATATAGCAATCCATCAATACATGGTATATCCAGATTGGCCGCAGGCTGTCCTTGAGAGCAATTTGAGATATGCCTAAAGATGACGTTCAAGTAAACTCAGAGATACACTTGGACTCAGGCCATTATGAGGTGAACTTAGAGATGCGATTGGATGTTATAATTGAGTGACTTTGGAGATTCACTGGGAGGCCAAGATCAAGCAAGTTTGGAGATTACCCTTGTAGTCATAATGGTGTGAACTGGGAAGCCGTGATGGAGCAAGATTCAACATGCACTTGGAGACCATGATGATGCAAACTGGGAAGCTATGATTGAGCAAGTTAGGAGATATAATTGGAGGCCATAATCTTGTAAACTTGAAAGCTGTAATTAGGCAAGGTTGGAGATACACTTGGAGACCAGGATTTGCAAAGTTTGAGTGCATAGTTCAGTGACTTTGGAGATACATATGGAGGCCATAATTAAGCATGATTACAGATGCACATGGAAGCCATGATTCAGCAAGATTGAAGAAGTACTTGGAGGTGGTCGACTTGAAAGCAGCTGATGACAGGTGCACCAGGTGCTGAGGATCTAGTTATCAGATAGTTGACTTGCAGCCATGGGAATGTGACCAGAGTACTTTCCCTCTTAGCTTCCATCGTGTGATTGCCAGCAACAGTTGATCTTTAAGAAAGCACAATGGAAGCTGAAGCTGCATGTAGAGGTCAACATGTAATTTTGAGCATGATGTGAAGACAGACCATCTTGGGTGGATACTGTACTTGGTGTATACTATACTTGGTGCATGCTGTACTGGGTGTATGCTGTACTTGGTGTACACTATACTAGGTGTATGCTGCACTTGGTATATGCTGTACTTGGCATTAACTTTTAATGATGGAATGAAGAGTTAGAGAGGAATGACTTAACTTTGTGTTCTGTGACGTTTGTAGAGTTTGGGATGAAAAAGAGAGATGAGTGATAAAGATGGAAACCATATGGAGTATATGAGCAGATATAAACAATCAGTGGTACAACTTGTCTAATACAGTCTAGAAGATCTGATATCAATGTTCTTACCCACTAGATCTGGAGTTTTACTTTCCATAGTGGAAATGGCAAATTAACTTGCACATGAAATTCTCTTAAGTCCCATCTACTCATGGTAATCTCCTGCATCTACTCTCCTCACTCTCTTGCTTGTCCCCCATTCAACCATTACCTAGGAACAGTATTTCAAGTCGTTGCTCTCTATTGCTCCATGCTATAATTATGACTCAAAACTGAATACAGCATACACCAAGTACTGCATCATCCCAACATCAGCTGTCACCCGCTCCCAGCCAGTCTCTTATCACTCACCCCTGATCAGTCATCACTTATCATTTGGCATACCTTGTTGTAGTCGCCTCTCGGCATTCCCATGAATCCAAGTTGACCAATTGGTGGAGTCTTAGCTTCTATCCTGTCTCCCTCCTAATCAACCACCTTCAGATCGACAACCTCCAAGTACTCCTCTAATCTTGCATTTCCATGTTATTCAAGCACATCACCAAACCTGCTCTATCATGGCTTCCGAGTTCGCACAATCATGGCCCTGATATGCATCACCAATCTTGCGCAATCATAGCCTCAATGTTTGCATCATTATGGTGTCCAAGCGCATCACCAAACTGGGTTGATTATGGCTGCCAAGTGCATCTGGGCGTTCACTTGATTTCAGCCTCTTACTGCATCTCTCAGCTTACTCAATCACCACCTTGAAGTGCATCACCCAATTCACCCAATCATGACCTCCAAGTACAGTACTCAGTTCAACTGATCTTTAACTTGAAGTGTATATCCAAACATGCTTGATCATAACCTTCAACTGTATGTCCAAATACACTCAATCACAGTCTCCAAACTGTATCTCTTAGTTCACATGATCATGATCTCCAGGTGAATCTGGAAGTTCTCTCAAATGCGATCTGCAGGTGCTCCTCTGATTACACTCTAGTTCTGTCTTCAGCCAGATTGGCCATATTTATCTGGACTAAGAAACTGAGATTGATAATACATGGTATATTGTAATATAGTGAATCTTGTGACTGTAACAATGATGAATATGATAGACATAATGCCATGTGGTTATGGAACCCTATAAACCACTGCTGTGAGTATATGGCACTAAGTTTAAAGTTTCCTAAACAGCTGCAAAGAGATATCAGCTGCTCTTGAAGTCTCCCACACATCTGTGCAAAGGTCTCAGCAATTTCAGATTTGATAATCATCGAAAGCAATCATTGTACCAATCTGAATGCACCTCCATAACTGAGGTTGCTTTTAGGAGCACCTGAGAATTCTCTTGCACAGTCTGAGTTCACGTTGTACAGATCCAGAGGGGCCTGGAAGCGACTGGGATGACTTAAAAGGACTGGTGAGGTCGACCAGACATCAGCACAATATAACTATGTCACAGCATGCCTCTGGGAGGGTTTGTGAGTTTTCCAACCAGAATTGCGAGGTGGTCAAATTCCAGAGTTGACTCAACTAACACAGAGGCCTTCAGGTGCACCAGCAAGTCCTGGCTACAACTCTGCAAAGATGGAGAGCTGGTGACAACAAGGGAAGCACCTGGGAGGTCTGCCAACAAATCTGGGAAGGATGATGATGATCCTAGAAGGATCAAGAACAAGTGTAAGCGTGTAATCGACAATCCTTGAAGCGCCGACGACCAGCCTGGGAGCGCCGACAATAAGCTGGGAAGTGCAAGAGACAACCCTGGGAGTGCAGATGTCAATGCTGGAAGTACAGATGAAAAGCCTGGAAGTACTGGCAACAAAGCATGGGAGTGCCAATCACAACCCTGAGAGTGTTGATGACAATCCTGAAAGCATCAATGACAACTCTGGGAGTGTAGGAGACAAGCCTAGGAGCACCTCGAATTACTATAAAGCAGACTGGGAAAAACATCTTCTTTAGGAATACTGCTGGTGTGTCTAGACATAACAATTACTACTTATTGTTCAACGATTATTCAATCTTATATATTGAATTTGTGTTTTCATCTATGTATCCATATATCAATCTACACACAGAATATCTGGACAGGTTGCAGGCAGTACTTGGGAGCAATTGAAGGTGCACCTGAAGATGATGCTTCAGTGACCTCAGAGATACACTTGGAGGCCATTGTTATTTGATGGCGGAGATGTACTTGGAGACTAATTTTGAGCAAGTGTAGATATACACCTTAAAGCCATTATGATGCAATCTTGGAGAGCATAATAGAGCGAGTGTGGAGACACACTGAGTGGCCATAATCGTTCAAACTTGGAGGCTATGATTAAGTATGTCTGGAGATACACTTGGATGGGGTAATTATGTCAACTTAGAGATGCACTTCATGGCCATGATTCGCCATCATTGGTGATGCACTTAGAGGCCATGGTCATTCAAGATTGGAAGAGTACTTGGAGGCCGTCGATAGGTGACACTGTGGGTGCTGAGACTCAATTTGTCCATTAGTTAACCTGAATCCATGGAAATGCAACTCAATAACTATACCTTTGAGCAATCATGGAGAGTAGGATAATGGCGGTCAACCTTGCAGGGGGGCACACCAGAAGCTGAAGCTACATTCGGATGACATCTCGGTCTAGTTCACATGAACTGACCACTGGCAATCATGAGTGGATGCTGCACTCGTTGTATACTCTACTTGGTGTATACTGTACTTGGTGTATACTGTACTTGGTGTATGCTGTACTTGGTGTATGCTGTACTTGGTGTATGCTGTACTTGGTGTGTGCTGTAATTAGTGTATGCTGTTCTCGGTGTATACTGTACTCGGTGTATGCAGTACTCGGTGCATGCTGTACTTGGCATATGCGGTACTCGGTGTATGCTGTGCTCGGTGTATACTGTACTCGGTGTATGCTGTACTCAGTGTATGCTGTACTCGGTGTATGCTGTACTCGGTGTATGCTGTACTCGGTGTATGCTGTACACGGTGTATGCTGTACTCAGTGAATGCTGTACTCCCCATATGCTGTACTCGGTGTATATTGTACTTGGTGTATGCTGTACTTGGTATATTCTGTACTCAGTACATGTAGTTTTCAGTGTATGCCGTACTCGGTGAATCCTGACCATGGTTTATGCTGCACTTGGTGTATGCTATCCATGGTGTATGCTGTACATGGTATACACTGTACTCAGTGTATACAGTACTCAGTATTTGTTGTGCTCGGTATATGCAGTACTTGGTTTTAACGTGTGATCATGCCATCGAGAGATAGAGAGGGATGACATCAATCTGCATACTGCAATGATAATTGAGTTCAAAGCAAGAACAAGAGAAGGGGGATGAAGATGACTCGGGGATGATGTGGAGGATACTACTGCAATTGAGAAACCAGTGGTATGACATGCGACATTGGGTATAGAAGTCCTTATATAGGAGTTTGTATCTGGCAGATTGGGTGTCATACCCACTATATCAGCAATGGTCAATGGACTATCACACACAATCTTGTTACGTTGCAGTTTCTCAACACATTTTCCTATATCCTATCATCTCTCCGTTTCTCAGCCTGAACTCTACTATCACCTTAGAACGGGAAGCTACATTATACCCTCTCTCACTCCATGCCAGAATCATGAGTTAACACTGACTACAGCACACACTGAGTACTGCATTATGCCAAGATCAACTTTTTCCCTCTCCCAGCCAGTCTCTCATCTTGCATCACTTGGTGGACCTTGTACTACTGAACTTGCTCTATTCCCATGATTATAGATTAACCAATGAATAGAGTCTCTGCTCACATCCACACCTCCCTCCTGATCTTACTACCTGCTGGTGAACTACCTCCAAAGACTCTTCGAAACTCAATCGATCACAATACCCAATTGCCTATCCAACTTCGGTCGATCACAGCCTCCAGGTTCACATGATTATGGCCTGGACATGTATCTCTAAACCCATACAATCATGGTGTACAAGTGCATCTCCAAACTCACTGAATTATGACCTCCAAGTGCATTTTTGAGTTCACTCATTTACAGCTTTCAAGTGCATCTCAAATTTGCTCCCTCAGCGCCTCCAGATTGACACAGTCAATAGCCTCCAAACTCATCCGATTGTGGCTTCCAAGTTCTTCTCCAATCTCATTCCAGCATGGCCTGCAACTTAGCACCATCAGTGGCCTCCAACTTGCTCGATTAAAGCCTTTGAGTGCATCTCCAAATTCGCTCAATAACACCCTCAAAGTCCGCTAGATCATTGCCCCTCAATCGCACTTGATCATTGGATCTCAGTGACTCTCCAACCCCACTTGATCACCGCCTCCAAATTTACTCCATTGATGGCCTCTATTTTGCTCGATTACAGCCTCCCTGTGCATCTCCAAACTTGCTCGTTTATGGGTTCCAAGTGTGTCTCTGAGTTCACTCCATCTTGGCCTCCAACTGTGTCTCCAAACTTGCTTGATTATGGCATTGAAGTGAATTTCTATGTTTGAATGATCATGGCTTCCCTGTGGGTCAATATGGTCTTTCAATACATGTCTCCAGGTGCTTCTCTGATTACACTGAAGAACTGTCTGTAGCCAGCTTCACTGCATGTACATAAATAAACAGACTTAGATAGACAATACATACCAAATAATGCTATAGCAAATCTTGTGATGGCAACAAATATGAAGATGATAGATGAAATGCCTTGTAGTTATAAAACCCTAAGAACCACTGCTGGGAGAATACAGCACCAAGTCTTCAGCAGGGCAGAGCCAGAGGTCTCAGCTAATCTTGAAGTCTCCCACAGACCTGCGCAGAGGTTTCAGCTGCCCAAAAATTTAACTAGTTTATGTATCAAATATTGTAACATTTTGAATATACCATCACAACTGCCAGTTGTTTCAGGAGAATATGAGAATGCTTCTTGCATTGTCTGAGAGCACCTTTCTTAGCTCCAAGGGGGCCTGGAAACATCTTGAATTAGTTTGTAGTACTGGTCAGGTCAACCAGAGTGTGCAGGAGGTTTGTTTGTAGCTTCCAGACCAATTTGCATTTTGCTAATGAAGTGTCTTAAAGGTCTGGGTATGGCTTCCAGACCAATTTGCATGTTGCTAAGATTGTGGGATAAGCTGTCCAATCGCCCTGTTATATTTCTACTCTTTGAGGCCTAAACTGCTCAAATTTTGCTGATCCTCTATATATGCTTTGAGAGGTGTGGTTAACTGTTTACAACAGGCACTCTGCCTACTCGCTGAGGGATTTTAACAAACTGGTAGAATAGAGCATGGAGATTTAACTATTGACCAAAATTTGCAGGTTAACTCCATCAGCATCAAATCAGCCCGGTGAAGATTTCATCTTTATAGATACATACAAGATTGGAATTCAGAGAAGATTTAAGAGTCAGAGAAGCAGAATGTGTAAGGAGCTCCATATATACTTAATAAAACTACATGTTTACAGGTTAAGAGATCAACCATAAACAATTACCTATGAGTTGAATTTAGCATGAATCTGCTTTGAGTTAAGGCTGCAGTAAGTGTAAATCTGATAGATTTTTTTTACAAAATACTCAATATTGACTGTAGAAGACAGAAACAAATGCCACCCACAAGCTCAGTTATTTGGAAGTAATTTAAATTTTAGATAAAGTGATAATGCAGGTGGCATTGTACCCCAGTCCCTAATTTTATGTGATGTTACACTTCACAACATATTTAGTCTAATTGTAATTGAAATCTTAAAAAGAAATGAAATAAAAGGGCTTGGAGATTTCACTTTAATAAATATTCAAATTGTCTCCAGAAAGCTAAAATTTATAGTATATTAGTTTATATCTATCTGTATTAATGTCTAGCATTTTTTAATGAATTCCACCATATAGATACTTATTATAGCCTTTACCAGAAGCTGATTCAGATTATTGCCAGTTTGATCAGTTCATTCTTACTTACCTCATACTACAAACTTTGTCTGATTCACTTGGTATCAAATATAAGCTATATTTCTTTAACAATAAATATTGGTTTTTGTATAAATCCAATCAAGATCTGGAGTGTTACAATTTTTATCAGATTAACATATAATTCTTATAAAGAGTAATATCATCAGGTACTTTCACAACTTGATTCAGTTGTAGTAGTGTTTCTTTATTGTCAGTTTCATCGTTATCTCAGCGCATTTGAAAATCAAAATTGTAGCAATATCTCCAGGACATTGTACTTTGACCCTTAGTTTTACCTGATTTTATATTAACTAATTTGATCAATCTGATTAAAATTGTTATCATGAACAAACTAAGGAGAATAGGCCTGGACATATTACCTTATCAAAAATTCAAATTATCTCTAGAAAACTGAGCTTTTGGTGGGTATTAGATTATATCTACTTGTGTTAATACCAAGTTTTTATTAAAAAATTCAACCATATTTGAACTCACTGCAACCTTAATCTGGGTGTGATCCAGGCTTAATCTGAGCTTAATCTGAATTGTTATTACCTGTGTCCATTCACTTTCCTCACTTGTATACATGTTGTTTTGTCTGAGTTGCTTAGAGCCCCATACAAACACTTTTTCCGCCACTCTATTCTCTTCTTTCCATCCAAATTGGGTAGAAACCCAGGGTGTTGAAATTGTCACCTGGTTGATAAGATGCTGATCTGGTTGACCTGCAAACTTTTATGTGGAGCAAAGTCTCCAGGCTCTCTCACACCTTCCTTACCCTGCCACACTATTCCCTTTCTATCACTTCCACTTTCATCTTAGTGCATGCTCGACAAATATACATTTGAGAGCCTGATTCGAGGCCAGGATGGATGGGTGGAAGAGAATGGTGGAGAAGAGAAAGGAAGGAAAGTAACAAGTGATGGCGCATGATATATGCTTGGCGCGCGGGGTTCTTTCTCATCCGCCTAGAACTTCTTTCTCTACTAAGCAATTATATTTTCCTTTCTTTTCAACTCTTCTACTGTCACTTTGCAACCTCTCTTTGTCTCGCGTGTGCGCAGTTGCGCTGGCGGATCACAGGGCGAAACATTTGATTCAACGAGAGCTAACGCAAACGAGAGGTAACGCAAACGGAGGCTACTGTTTCGTTGCACCCATTCCGCTACGGCCCACTTTGCGCGCTTTCCTGCCAATCCTTTCGTAGTCCTCCGTTCTCGTTGTGCCTGCATCTGCGTGAGCAAACTGCAATTACCATCATTCCTCCCTACCTCCTCCCTCCCGCTTCTGAAGTTTGACGTGACATGACGTGACGACGACGACGGATAGGTGGGGTTTGTTTGCCGGGGAGGAGAGAACAATTCATGAAGGTTTGCAAGGCCGGGTTGTGCGTGGGGGGAAAAAACAACAGTGCGGATCGTGAATCGAGATATCTTAGGACTTTCGACTCCGCATCCCCGCTTAAGATTTTGACAGGCGCCATCAAGTACGCGGGTTCGTTCGGCTAAGAGTTCCCGGTTCATAGGGCTTGATACCTGCGTCTCGACGGAGGAGGGGGCACAGTATGCTCGATAACTAATGAGGCACGGATGTTGTGTCAATGCCGCGCCGCCAAACTGTGACCCTGATGCTGATGGATAGATGGAGCTCCTCGCTATCTGGGTGAGAATGCTCATTTCCCGGCAGAAAAGCCCCCATATCATCAATAGGACGGAATTGAAAGGAAAGGATGGATATCTTACAAAACTCTAATATCCCGATCAGAACATATTCCTCAATGGCAAGGGTGGTGATCTTGGGCAGAAAAAACTTTGTTCACCTACTAGGCCTGCTATCTGTCCGCCGGTGGTGACAGGAAAAAAGTATCACCAAGCAGGTCGTATGACCAACTGGGAAGAATGTAGTAGCTGAAATTTGATGGGCGTATATTCCTATCTTAGAGTGAGCAAATTATTTTCCCCCCGCTCTATGGCCCAATGCCTTGAAATCTGCATCATCAGGCTATTCCCTATCTAGATTTAAGGTTTGCTCAGAAAGATTCATAATTTGACGCTTTATGAACTTAGAGGCATGTACCTGACGGTCGAGGGATGTTTTCCCTTCCGAAATCTATGGAGGTGGGGCTTTTGAAAATGTGTTGAGCGTGGTGTTGTCTGCGGAAGCAAGCTATTATTATAGCCTTGATTATCGTGCAGTGTACAGGAAGTGAAGTGAGAATGAGGCATGGCGTATATCGTTCGGTGGGTCAACATAGACAATGCAGAGATCAGGGATTCCTGCTGAGATCGGGGCAGAAAGGGGCGAAGGGGAGTTATATATAGCGCCATTGAGGTGAGGATTGCATATCAGCGAGTGAGCGCTGGTGAACAGACAGGGGTACCAGCCGCGGTTTGCTTACTTTTTGGGATTTTCTGCAATCGCTTATGGCGGGTGCGGAGGGTGATGGATTCTGCTCCTCGCTGTGCAGGAGCGGTGCTCTGGAGTCCGGCCGTGGGGAGCGTGGTGTTTGGGCACCGTTCGATGGTAACACAAGCTTTGGCCATGGGAATGAACGTTGGTGGAGATGAACTGCCCAGCACGCAGGCAGCCTCATTCCTCAAGCTCATCTCAGCTTCCCCGGCCAGCCTAATCCCGGCCGGCAGGCAGGCAGGCAGACCGTACACACCTCCACCCCACGGCCACCACAAAAGTTTATTTTGCATGTACATCATTGCAGGGTCTAGAAGGCGGAAGGGAAGATCGGAAAAATGCGAGCAGATCGCTGCTATATTCCCGATAAGCGGTAACGAGGTCACAGCCCGCTGCACGTCAACTGCCACACATCGTACTTTTTTTATAGTAGTTAGTCCATCGACGAGTGAAGTCGCATGAACTAAAACAACAAATCACCAAATCAACAAATACAACAGAGTATTCGTTGTTTACCCCATACAAACAGATACAGAGCCTATCTTGGGAACGGAACGGAAGGTAGAGCAGCATGTGTCTACTCCGGGCAACTGCTCACTACGGCGCCGGCACACTTGGTACTAGAACTCTGTACATGTACCTTACAGGGACTCCAGTACGATAATAGTATAAAACTAAAATCTGGCTATTATCCTTAGAGAAGCACCCAAACACTATATTTCCTAAGGCTTTCATAAGCCATATATAGAAGTTTTAGTTTTATAAGGTTTTTTAAGTTTTATTGAATCCATATAGGGCAGGTAATTTGCAACGACGCTTGCAGCGGGAGGCTATGAAAATCTTGGGCCCATGAAGTACCTACTTAGTACACGCCTATAGCTCAATAGGTGTAGTCTCAATAGAACAGCCGCCACCCATGGTCTGTTGAAAATTACAATTCTAACCACACCGGAACGTAAGAATACGTATGAATATGGTACCCCACAGACGCCTGGAGATGTAGCCGTTTCCAAGAACGGACTGGATCTATGGAAGTTTTTGAGGGTATGACTACTCTGCCTGCTTTTCATTTGTTGCCGAGCCGGAGATTTATTCCTATAATTCAAGGTTTGTGGCTTAGGCAGATTCCAAACAATGAGACAACGCATTAAGGTCGGGAATGCTCAGGGAATGTCAGACACAAGGGAATTCTGGTTGGTTGAACCTACACTATACGTCCTGAGGTTCCTCCGTATTTGCAAGACGCTGAGAATTGTTGTTATTGTCGATGACCTGTAAGTAGCAAGCTGCGCTCGTGGCGTAGTATGCATACACTTCGGAGGCATATCCGCGGATATCCCATTACCCTCGTTCGGAGAAGGAACACGCGCCATAATCTAAAAAGCACTTGCTGCTCAAAATAGGCGGCCGGGCGAGCGAGCCGAGGGATGTAACTACCGCTGTACGTACGCACAAACGTAAACTTCTACAGAAGTAATGCTTACGTAGAGAGGCTTGACAAAATCCAATTAGATAGTAGGTAGCAATACTTTACCGAAGACGTGGAGGTTAGCCAGATATCGCGTATCGGATGCACTGCCTGCAAATATGCAACTGGTTTCTGGTCCCTGAGTTATTACTATCGTCGTCCGCACCTGAGACTCGCATCTCGTGGTCCAGAGTCGATTTATCAGTTGGTCAGGAGAAATGTTAAAACAAGGCCGAGTCAAACTCACAGCCAAGTCCAGATTTTGTCTTACTCCTTGAAACGGAATGCATTATTCTGTATTAGTACAATTGGTCGTGCGGGGTTTCTCTTGAACAAATTTTTTGTTACAGGTGTATATGGGCTGGAGACATGTTACAGGTCTGATACGCCGTCACTGCTGCAGGGGCTTGATGCCTCCTTTATATATCACGAGTTGTTCTATTTCTCTCTTCTCTGTGCCATAGTCAATTCACACGGTTCTCCCCATATCGTAACAGGTTATGAGCCCAGTGGCCGCTACTCTCTATCTCCGTTTCCATTGAAACCTCGAGAATATCGTTACACAATATCTCATGATGTCATCCAACCCTAAACCTTCGTCCACTTCGTCCTCCACCTACAATTAGCTCGTGCCAAAGCTTATCGGTGCCAATTACGCAACGCGGAAGACGAAAATAGAGATGCAACTTATTCGCACAGGTCTCTGGTCAATCGTCTCAGCGCAAACTATGCCCATCACCTACAACCGTTTCCGGCAGTGCCAGCAGCAGTTGTACTTGTAGCAATACTACTAGTACTGGGCCCTCTCCTGATGATAAAGCAGCCGCACAGAAGTGAGATGAAGATGTTGAAGGAGCTATTACTAAGATATTCCTCTACCTTGATGAATGTATTGAAAGCTGTGTTCTGGATATTCAAAACTCTGTTGAACTTTAAAGGATGCTATAGACCTTCTATAAAATGAAATGATTTTCAGCCAGCTTTTATCTTTGGCAAGAGCTATTCATCTTACAGCTTGCTGACTATTGAAAATGTGATGAAGGAAATATAATAGAATTCTATCTTGATGGAATTCAACATTCAAATTACATAGCTCTATTCTGATACTGGTAATGCACCATTTGGTGAGTTCACATTTGGATTGTCAGTGTCTCATTTGTTATTACACCTCAACTATCTACTAAGACAAACTCTAGAGTAGTATAGATTGAGAGCTTACTAACTGGAGCTTCAATATGAAAATTCTCAGCTAGTGTTTGGCAAATTTATATTGTTGGGTATCAGGTAATAATGTTGTAATTATACTCTAGTGGGACTGCCCAGAATTAAGATGTATAATCATCAATCTGCCATTTCCCACCCATAAGTTTCAATATTGTTGGCAACAAGCTGAAAGCTATTCAAATATATCTGGAGTTGATGAGTATATCAAATATTATAATTGCACTCAATATTAGATTCTTGGAATATCACTCCCTTAATGATGTAGGGAATTTGCTGAACATGTACAGATTGCTCTATCTAGAGGACCAAAGGCCATATATGTACAATATACCATATGTGCAGATATATGTTGCATTTGACATGAAATGTATTACCCTGGTTCTGATACATGTCCTCAGGTTGCTACAATTAGTGTTAGCAACAGGTTTCGGTAACCTGCCCGCGGTCTGGGTTTGGACTGCAAAAACGAGTCGGTTTGGTTCCAGACCCATTCAAAAACCCGACCCACTGCCTCTTGGTGGGCCAAACCCAGACCCGTACCCGGCAACGTGCCGGTTTTGCTGGGTTTGGCTAGACTCATCGGGTCCAATCTCCGGTTTTGTGTTTCGGGTTTCACTATTTATAGTCGCATTCAGATATGCTACTGTTAAACACAAAATATTGACTTTGGTACGTAGCTAACTGTTTTGGATGTACTGGCCGCCATATTGATCAAAACGAACAGCGACACACGCCCTACCACATCCTGAAAATGTGCGTCAACAGAGCATCAACGATTGTTGGTCGTGTATCTTGGGTAATCTGGAGGACGACTGGTTGCATGTAGTCAGAAAGATTGTATTGGCCGCCTTTTTAGACAATAGAGAAAGCTACACGCTCCCTACCCCATCTTGGAAATGAGCGTCAACTGAGTGTCAATGATTTTTGCTCTTGCATCTTCAGTAATATAAGTGGCGCTTGATCACAAGCATCCATATACAAGGATATGGCAGCCTTCATAGGCAAATATGTACAAGATATTTCCGCTGCATCCTCCCGGACAGTAACAATTTATTTCATTTACAGAGCTACCACCAAGTGTTCTTGAGCTTTTTGACCTACAAAACCAGTCAAAACGACGTAATAGACAATACTGACCACTTCGCGCTGGGATTAACCATGATGCAAGGCCAACAATCATTGATGCTCCATTGACGCTCATTTTCATGATGGGTCAGGGAGCAATTTACTTTCTGTTTTGCCTATAAAGGCGGTCAATACTTCGTTTCTGACTGTCTGCAAAGAGTTGCCACCTAGATTACCCAACATACATGACCAATAATCGTTGACGCTCCTGTGACGCTCATTTTCAAGATGGTGCAGAGGGAGTACTGTCACCTGTTTTGCCTATAAAGGCAGCCAGAAATTCCTTTATGACGTTTTGCACTCTATTGGCGATCTGATTACCCAGGATGCAAGACTGAAAATCAATGACGCTCTGTTGATGCTTATTTTAAAGTGTTGTATTGTCACTTTCTGCTGCCATCGATAATAGTAGAAGTAATTATTTGAACTCAGTCATTGCGTTTCTGTCTGATTCAGAATCTGCCAGTTGGCAAAGCCGAGCCCAGAAATATTCTTGCACGGGCCTCTCTCATTCTACCAAAATTGATACATCTGTTTGAATACCGTATTTCGCCAGCTATAGATTTCTTTATGAACAAATACCCTCATGCAACTGCTCAGTATTCTCCCGTAATATATCTCCAAGTGAAAATCTCTATCTAGCAACATATAGAACCTGGTGAAAACATATTGACCCAATCTGTCCTACTTTTTCTTGTTTCCCTTATTCCTCCTTGATTCCATTGCACTGACAGTCACCAACCCTTTTTCAGCCTGTTTCATTGACTTCCATGTCGGCCGAATCAATCCAGGGACATTTGGTGCGGCACTCACAACGCAGTGCTCTGCGCATTCTGATGCGTTAATGCCACTGCATGGCTCTATGTCGGATTCATCGTCTGCCTCACATTCGACTTCGCTCTTGTTTGGATTATCCAACTCACCATTCCAGTTAAGCCAATTTTCGGTGTCGGAAATGCTTTCGGGTGCGCTATCCTCATCACTTTCGAATGGATGACAGTTGATTTATCAGTTTCGGCAGACGTTTAATACTTTAGTTTGTCCTCCAGGGAGGTTCTTTGTAGATATAGCTGGTGGCAAAGGTGATCTTTCTGACAATTTAAATGCAGCTGCACCATCATGTTGCAAGTTTGACGAGGATGCTTTGATGATCTCTTTGGTATCGGAAATGTATTCTACGGCAGTCATTTGCTTGTTTGAAGCGCGAGATTTCTTCTGTGTAGCACATAGGTTTTGGCTGCCCTGCCACATCTCCAAAAAGTCGTGGACCTTGGCCATTCTGTGCCATTTTCTTTCCTCCACCTCTTTCTTCAATTCCAAGTCATTTTCAGTTTCCGCAGTATCCAACGCAGCACAATTGTCCACCAATATTCTGTTATGGGCTTGATCAAACTGCCTAACTACGACTTTTTCCCTCAGTGTTTCACCAGTGGTTTCAGCCAATAATATCTTGCCCAAGAGAAAAACTGGCCTCCACTCCGACACCATGTGGTATAATAGAGAATATGTCGTGAGCCACATAGGGGAGATCAGCGTACTTTGAGTGTGTTTCCTTCTGCTGGCGCAACCAGTCGGTGATATCTGGTAACCAAAATGTACTGCTAATCTCCTTGGGGTGGGAGTGGTAATCATTAACATTTGGATTTTCTTGCCCCCAGTTCTTTGGTGATTCAGGCGGAGAATTCAAATAGAGCCTTGCAGTAGTCAATAAGTGTGTTGCACGATCGCTTCATCCGGGTGTCGTTACTGCGACACATTTAGACGTTAAGTATTCGTCATCATCGCTGGACAAATCATATGGATGAAAAGATGATTGACCAAATCCAGAAGCCTTTGCAGAGGAGAAGAAGTTGCTGTGCTGATCATTTTCGGGTTTAGTAATGGACATTTGTTGATGTTTGGTGCAGTATTTGTTCTCCACATACTTCAAAAATGCCTCGTCGTATTGGGTAGTATAAGACGTTTCGTCCTCAGGATTCATATCCGTCAGCTTCTCCCACTTCCTAAATAATGGCAACTTCCGGAAAGGATCAAGGATATGCGCTGAGATGAGAAGCAGACCAGTCGTTGGAGTGACTTCGGCATAATATTTGGACAGCCTCTGGCGGGCAACCTTCACGGTGAAGTATAAGTCTTCCTTTGATTGTGTCTTCTTCTTGGCCAAAGCTCTCATCACACCATCCATGTGATCAAACATGTCATTGTAGACAGAGAAGACGTAATGCAGAGTAACTGTATGCCATTTCGAGAATCCACAGGGTCCAGTACAAGAATGGCCACAAAACATCCATGCCATACTTAACAATAGTCCACTCATCCTGTGTTGTGCAGAGTGGCCAGTAATCGCTGTATTTTGGGGTTTTAAGCCACTCGCAAGTGAATTCACATAATCAGTAGGCACGCTCGAGCAACTCCAGCGGCAAGTTCCAATGAGTCTTCACATCCATGATAGGTAGTACAGCAATCCGAAGTTTGGCTTTTTGACAGTCAATGAACTCGCTTGGACTACCAGGTGTCAGCCTAACCAATACAGCAAGCATTCTCTGCTATATGAATGTCAGTTCCAGGTCATTCACAATGTCTTGAAATAAGTATTTTCTCAATTATCTTTGCCAAACCCGGCCGCATCACCGACACCTTGTTGATTCTAGTATTGCCCTCTTTTCGCAGTCTTTGTCTCTTCCCAATGTCTGTGCTTTCATTCTCTCCAAATTGCTGATCGCGCTCATGGGCTTCACAAGATTTGGTGCGGCCTTTGACCCTGAGAGTGCTCATGAATGCACCCAAAGCAAGCTGAATAACGTGCACCATGCATGGTATGTGGTTTCTCATTGCAGGCGACATGATAACAGAGGCATCAAGGGTTGATTGCAGCTCCCAAGTCATCGAGTAATTTCAAGAAGCATTGTCTGTCGTAATTACGAGTAAACGGCTGTCGGTAAGCTCAAAACAATTCAGAACCTCCTTCAAATGTATGGCTAGCCTTGTTCCAGTATGTTGTCCCTTGACCTAGTAATCTTAATTAGCATTCGATATAGAAGAAGAACAGGTTATCAACCTCGCCGGATGCAAGTTGTACTGCTCACAATGCGTAATTTCGATCCATATCATAAGCTATGACCGATGTTATCGCCAATTTGTTCATTGATAACCACCCATCTAAAGCTAAGCTAACTTTATTTCTTGATTGCAATTGCTTCTTAATTGCATCCACCATCAGTGAGTATTCCCTCCGGCAAAGGTTGCTAAGGGTGCTGGCAGATGGACGCACAAGCTCGCTGCATAATGCATTATATGACCGTTGTAGCTCGAGGTTTCAGATAGCGTTCCAAGGAATGTGAGCTGAAACAAATCCTAACATGAGGTAGCGATTCCAGGTATCTTTGGTGAAATTCGGCAGTTAGGAAGTCCTTTGCTGCCAGTGTAGAGCGTTGTGTCTGTCAACAAAGTCAATATAAGTACGACCAAACTGTCAAATATGAATTTCTTTTGCAATCTTTCAATTGTAATTCCACAACTGCCTTGACTCTTCAATATGGCCAATGCTGTTTCGTCAACGGTTGTACTTGTCAATTCAGAAACTTCTCACTCTGTTAGTTCGTTTAACTTTGCAATGTGCGCTTTTGCCAGCAAGGATTTCCCCATGGAGCTGGTCCCATGCTCGGATGGATGCGAAAGGACTAGAAGGCAAACGATACGTATGATGCCCGGACTGCTGGTCTTTTCAATTCCGTAGTGTAAATAGAAGCGCCACAAAGGCACATGTCTGGAATTATTCCAAGCAATAGGACATTTCAAGCCAATATTCATTGATGCCCACGAAGCGTCCAATATGATTTGTAAAGTAAGGTCGGTCAAATCGCGAATAAAGACTCATTCATCGTTGGAAGATATCATAACCTCGAGCAATGAGGTATTTATAAATTGGGAATCCGACATGGCTGTAGGAAGTTGGATACTGTGTTATTCTGCTTGAGAGACTGTCAAAGGTGACATTATTATTTAGTAGAACGCTGGTGCTTAAATAATGACTCTTGAGCTACTTGCAAGACAATAGTAAGACTGGTGAGACACTGCATGTATAGTTGTTAAGTTGTATACAGGATCATACTATATAGACTGACCGTGAAAATTGGCATTTATGAACGACCCAAGGCATTTCGTCGCTGTGAAGCTTACTGAGCCCCACAAAACCTTTTACCGCTCCGCAGACAAATTTTTACGAGATGGTAGCGTAATTGTTGGTGGGATTTTTACCAACCAATGCGGCCAATACGGTGATTCTGGGTATATGTGGATGCACAGCCATTGGATTATGCAATTTGCATGACCAGAAATCATTGACACTCCGTTGACACATCGTTGACGTTCCGTTGACACTCCATTGACGCTCGGTTTTAGGACACAGTAGCGATGTTGTTGCAAGCATTTTTGCCGAGAAAGGCGGCCGATCGTTCGATTATGGGTTAATGTCGCCACACAGCCCTAGCATTTTCCATGATTGAAGGTCAACAATCGTTGACGCTCCATTGACTCCTATGTTTAGGACATGGTAGCGACATTGTGGCAGGCATTTTTGCCTAAAAAGGCAGCCGATAGTTCGATTATGGGTTAATGTTGCCGCACAGCCCTCCCATTTTGCATGATACAAGGCCAACAATCGTTGATGCTCCGTTGATGCTCATTTTAGGACATGGTAGTGATGTTGTGCAAGCGTTTTTGCCTAGAACGGCAGCCAATCGTTCTATTATGGGTTAATGTCGCCGCACAGCCCTCGCATTTTCCATGGTGCGAGGCCCACAATCGTTGACGCTCTGTTGATGCTCTGTTGATGCTCTGTTGATGCTCTGTTGATGCTCTGTTGATGCTCTGTTGATGCTCTGTTGATGCTCTGTTGATGCTCTGTTGATGCTCTGTTGACGCTCTGTTGACGCTCTGTTGACGCTCTGTTGACGCTCTGTTGACGCTCTGTTGACGCTCTGTTGACACTCTGTTGACGCTCTGTTGACACTCTGTTGACGCTCTGTTGACGCTCTGTTGATGCTCAGATTTAGGACACAGTAGCAATGTTGTTGCAAGCATTTTTGCCTAAAAAGGCGGGCGATAGTTTGATTATGGGTTTATGTCACTGGGCAGCCATAGCATTTTGCATGATGTAAGGCCAACAATCGTTGACGATCCTTTGACGCTCATTTTTAGGACATGGTAACGATGTTGTGGCAAGCATTTTTGAGTCGAAAGGCGGCCTGTAGTATGATTATGGATGAATATCACCGCTCAACCATAGCACTTTCCGTGATGCAAGGCCAACAATCTTTGATGCTCCATTGATGCTCATTTTAGGACACAGTAGTGATATTTTTGGAAGCATTTGTGCCTAGAAAGGCGGCCTACAGTTCGATTATGGGTTGATTTCACAGCATAGCCACTGGATTTTCTGAGATGCAAAGCCAACAATTGTTGGCAGTTTGTTGACGCTCAGTTTTTGGATGGGGCAATGAGAGTGTCAATTGCCTTTTTTCGCTATAATGCCGACCAATACATTTACTGTGTAGTAACTTGACAATGCAGCAGTGTGATTGTCGAATGTGAAAGACTGAAAATCATTCACGCTCGATTGACACTTATTTTTGGATGGGGAAACAACACACATCCTTTGTACACTCAATTATTATATGTGACAAATCATATACACAATATTGACATCCGGTATTGAGTTTCTAAATATTTTCGCTTGCATACAGAAGCTTTGTGGCCTCTCAATTTCTGATCAATCTCGATCAATGTTATGTGGGTGGGAGATGACGTGGCCCTATCGCGTTCCTGCGCTTTCGGCCGGCAATTGACGGCATGTAGATCATTTCACCAATTATTCAGTAATATAGCTTGACTTCCTCACGTTTCCTCATCCAGGTCCTTCTCCTCGATTTGCATGACGTATATTAAGCAATTATCAACTATATGAATCATGTGCACCAGGTCTGTGCGGAGAGTGATGCAGTTGGATCCGTGGATAAATACTGCATGACAGTCGTCATACAGACAGATTCGTATTGAGCATGGACCGCTCCTTCCATGACTCGTATGACATCACTCACTTAAATTTTGTTTGTATATTTGGTCAGCAATTTTTTTTTTGCTTTCTCACTTAACACTAATTGGCAAACAAAAATCAAGCTGATTCGCCGTCTTGCAACATGATTTGGATTCTAGAACTTTCGCATGGTACATTCGACCCTTGCACATGCATAGATGAATTATTATGTCTTACAGTTTGGTCACTAAAATCAAGAAAAAGATGACACATAGCAAAATTGGTACACAAATCACTTTTCACTGATATGTGATGTCAAAAATGACAATTTCCCTATCTATTTCTCTGCTGACCCCGGAGCAGTCACCATCTCTTCGTCCGAATCCGATATCTATATGGCGATTAGCTGGGGAGTCAATATGCAGAGGTAAACGCTTACAGGCTCAATAGGCTTTGCATTCAGTATAGGTGATAAATTCAGCTCCGTGGCTGGCGCATAACTGGGTATACCAGTGTCCGACTGGGGCTTCCCAGACCATAGCCTCATATGACTACTTCCTGGTCGAGAAGTCCCTTGCGGCATTTGCAATCTTCCGGGGACAATATCAAGACACTCCATATGCTCTTCAAATGTTGTGAGAGCAGGCGCAGCTACATCTGGATCCGTGTGCAGTTTAACAACTGCCAGAACCCTCAATTCAGATGTGCTGTGCTTCTTATCTCTTTCACAGAAGCAATCGGCTGCGTCCCCCTATCCCGGTTGTGTCAATTTGTGAGGCTTCATCTGCTTCTGCCGAAACCTCTCCATGCAATGCTGGACAGTTGTAGATATTGTGCCCATCTCCCAGCCGGGTTCGGCATCTTCGCTTAGCATGCCCTGCTGCTTCTTTTCATCATTCTCATCTTCCCCATCCTCCCCATCATCGGAACTTGCAATATCACTCAGACTGTCTCCAATAGCAACCATGATGTCGTGAAATGTTTTTTCGGGCTCTCTGGTCGTCAATGCCAATTTTTCAGCTGTGTTCGTAACTTCCCGCTCCTGCCTAACCGCTGCCTCTGCGGGTTCAACTCGCTGTCTTGCCCCAGCGGTCTCTCTCTCAACATAATTCTCAATCCATATCTCTTTCTCTTCATTGCTTAAAAGTGCATTTCTCGTCGTTTCTCTGCTGCAAGCTTCTTCTTGGATTGGATGCTGCGCAATGCCCGAAGATCTCAGACTGTTTCTGCCACCAAGCCGCTCTTGCCGTCATTCACTTGATAACGTCGTCATGTGGACCGCGTTGTCGATTTGCTGTATTTGCCTGCCAGGAGTGGCGAAAAGTTCTGTTTCGGAGGATAATCCATTGTAGTTTGTGTTGACTTTGTTGTTGGGTGAGATGTTGGATGTTGCAATATATGGACAGTATGGAGGCATGCTGCGTCTTTTATGTCAAGGTTGGTAAGTCAAATCATCTTGAACACAGCCAAATCTGGCTTGTAACAGTCAACAGGGGTGACCGGATCAGAATCGAGCCACACGTTGGGCGTTTCGGCTGATATGTCACACAATGGTACACAGCAAGAATGTAGACACCAGTTAGTCCACCGCGATGCTGCCAATGCAGCCACCAAGCATATGACCCAGGATGCACACTTAAAAATCGTCGGTAAGACTGTTAGCAGCAAGAATCGGAAGCAGCATGCAAGTGGATGTGAGTATCTCTATACTGTGGTGAACGGTTGTCAAATAACCGTATGATGTACAGCGGGTGTACGTAGAGAGCTACATGACCAATTCATTGCTACCCACAATGGGAAACCTCCAAGGTCAATGATGACAGATGTCCGCACAGTCTGCGAAATCGAATATCATGATGTCGTCAGCTCTGGGATCTTCGAGCACAAACTTCATGATAAGCATCCCCGGGAGTGGATAAAGCAGGCTTTAATCACCTTAGAGTAGGCTACGGATGGGTATCTGGTTGAGGTACTAGCCGAATCTCATTGTTACAAGCAGCAACTAATTGCTTGTAGGTTTTCAAGATGTCTGCTACTATGGCAGGGCAAGGAGGTCGGGTACAGCTGGGACAGTTCGATATGCGCCTGGCATTGAATATGGCCAAAATGGCCAAAGGCGGGTTATCGCACGCCGCAGTAGAGGAAACGCAGTATTAGATCAAGAAACCTCGCGCCGAAGTCTGACAAGAGAAGAAGCGGGGTGTTGAGATTCCAGGGTATAAAAAGGTGAAGGCTGGGATAGTAAGACACCCAGCGATGCTTCGTGAAAATCAAACGGACAGATGCCTTCCTTGCCAAAATGGCCGCGCAAAGCATCTGCAGACATGCTGGAGATGCAAAGGAACAGTTGCACCTCCACCCGAGCGACGCAGACAGACGACACCAGAGCCAACGCCACCTCTGCCCGAAATGCCACCTCTGTCCGGAACGACGACTGCGCCACCTGGTAACAATGCTGGAGCGTAGCATTCTGAAATCGTCAATGTGCCGGGCAGATATGCCTATTTACATACAGCTGTTCCCTGTGATGAATCGTTTACTCTCGATGCATCTGCCCAGGATAGCCAGAATGATTCAGATTCAGATTCCGATATGCTGACTGATGAAGGAACAGCCACTGGTTAGTACACTATCTGCTGTGTCGTAATGCAGCTAACATTCATTTTGAAGACCACAGCAGTCTATCGAGCAAACCTGGCAGTGATGACTAGCATTGATCGATAGGAATGGGATTTTGGAGTGTATTATTATCTACAATTAGTGGACACTGTAAAGTATATTTTAAAGGATATATTTATATGTATTATTAAAGGACAATGTAGTGATCAAGAAGAAAGTCAATCAAAACACTTAAAAGACTGCCAAAACAATGTGAATGATAGACTATGTAAAATCAGTTGATTGCTTCTTGCAGATACACCCATGGCAAAATGAGTGTCAACAGAGCGTCAATAATTCTTGGTCTTGTAAGTATGATAATTGTGAAGTGATTTCATCGCTATCTAGCATAACCATTGTATAGGCGGCCTTTATAGGCAAAACATCAAGCGACACGGTCACTGCCCCATTCTGTAAATGAGCATCAACGGAGTGTCAACAATTTTTGGTCATGTAAGTATGGTAATTGTGAAGTGATTGAATCACTATTTAGCATAACCATTGGTTTGGCAGCCTTTATAGGCAAAACAGCATGCTGCATAGTCACTGCCCCATTCTGAAAATGAGCGTCACCAATTTTTGGTCTTGTAAGTATGGTAATTGTGAAGCAATTTAATCGCTGTTTAGCATAACTGTTGCATTGGCAGCCTTTATAGGTAAAAAAGCAAGCCACATGGTCACTCCCCCAGTCTGAAAATGACTGTCAACCGAGCGTCATCGATTTTTGACTTTGCATCTTGGTTTATCTAAGTGTTGATTTGTGGTATTACTTCATATACGATGTATTGGCAGCCTGCTCAGCCAAAACAATGCTGGAGCTGTTCGTTACCCCATTATGAAAATGAGTGTCAACCAAGCATCAACAATTTTTAGTTTTCTTAGTCAGGTAATTACAAAGTGATCTAGTTGTGGCTAGGCGTAATGGGTGTAATGACTACCTTTATAGGCGAAAAAGAATGCGACACGGTTATTGCCCCATTCTGACAATGAGCGCCAACTGAGCGTCAACAATTTTTGGTCTTGTATATTGGGTAATGAAGGCGTCGCGCAGATGTATGAGTTCATAACAGTACTACTGACTGCCTTAGTACTCCTAAATAGAATGCACAAAAGGAAAAATATTGATTCCAAAATAGCCAATGTTGCAACCCATAAAGTGTTTAAAAACGGATTATTGGATGTCAGTTGAGCGCTTTAGATCAAATACAGTTACCGCACAGCAAAAGCATGACCATTATGTGAATGTACATATGAATCCGCTGGACAACCCGCTGACAACCTGTCAAATCTGGATGGGTTGGGAGATGTGCATCAAACTGTATCTGAATTGAACATTTGGGTTTATTGCCGACCCGGACCACGTATTAGGCGACAGTTCGGTCCCGACCCGGACCCGGACCCGAAGCGGCAGTCCAGAACTGTTGCTAACACTAGTTACAATTGTCATACAAGACTGCTAACAATGCTAAGACTCAGATGCAATACTCCCCCTTCCTGCTGCACTCTGAGGAGCAATGAACAATTACGCAATCAAAATAGTGTACTTGCGATTCAAACAGTAGTCTTCTTAATGCCCTACATGAGTATTGAGTTGCAAAAGAGTATTACTGTAGACTGAGGATGGTCATCCAGATAAATAAAGAAGTTTGTATTTCTGAAAAAAATGTCAAATAATCCTATATCAAATCTTTAATTGACCTCCAATTAACCTTCAACAGACTTTCAATTACCATAAACACTTTGTTTTCATAAGTATATCTGCCACATTTTTGTCCATGTATACACTACAGTACATTAGCACTATGTCAAACGGTGCAGAAGACATATCCTAACATCAAAGCTAATCTGAGTAGCATTATAAATTCATCCAGCAGTGCCTAGATGAGCATGGCTAGACTGTGTGCAATGCAGACGGCACTGAGGTGATTTGAGAAGACTTTCAGTTGCTTGAGAATGCTTTTGAAGTTGTGGAACAGAATACAAGATTGTCCCGAACAGTGGTAAACAGTTGTCACATTTGTACACAATCAAGCTATAAGGTGGTTCAAATTTTGAAGTACTTGGGAGTAATAGCTAGATCTCTATGATTATTCTGGTGCACATTGAATCTGGAGTCATACTCTCTGGGAGTGATTTTTATTATATCTGTAGCATATAGTACAATTCAATAAACCAACTTCCCCCTACAACTGGGTACCTTGATAGAATCTGTCCAATTAATATATGGTGAAGTAGGTATCCAAACCCAATTCATTATCTAGAGGCCATAAGCTATCGATACAATCTGATGCTGGAATCTCTCACACCACAAGTTTCTGTCCAACCATTGCTCCAATGGGTACCACAAGTATCTTATTAATCTGTTTGATAACCATGATAAAGGTGTCAGCACAATTAACCCAACTAACTGTGGATTATTGTACGCTATTGGAATTACCACTGCATAGTCTGGAGTTTGAGAATGCAATATCAATGACTGAGTCTTCTTGCACCTTGTAGAAAAGGTCAACATCATTCATCTGGTCAGTAGGTGCTACTTGAAAACAAAGAATCTGATTTGGTAGAGCCCAGCTGAAAAATACTAATAGAAATAAACACATCCAGACTTTGAATGTGTTATCAAGATTTTTCTGTTCAGTGTTCACATATGGGATTCTAATGTTATGAGATTCTGGAATGATGGTATGATTGGCATTGGTATATTTGACCTAATATACAAGGCCCAGATGCTCAACAGAAGTAGGGCTGTGACATGGTTGACCATTGTAGAACAGCCCATTCTGAAGTGTATTGAATGTACAGTCTAGGAGAACATTCTGATCATATCCAAGCTCGAACCTACTGACTGTGTATTGCAAGTCGTCTTCAATTTAACCTTGGATTGCCTGTTCATATTTGTGATTCCGATTATCAACTGATACATTTCTGAGTGATGATAATTTGATACATCTGCATGGTTTCCGGATATGCATGTTACTCAAATAATTAGCCTATTCCAATCTGCGGCAGAGAAATGGCCGCAACTGAACATGTTGAAGATGTAAAAGCCGAGCCATGTGTGTATTTTGTTGTTCATCAGTACCAGACTGTAGGTTGGCATTTATTGCAGAGCCAATCAAGTACCAACCTGGAAGGATAATGTATCCCAGTGTGACCTCCATTTGGTTGAAACTATTATACCTGTAATTATGTTTAAGCATCTGTACAATGTAATTAACTGAGTTGCATTATTGGTAAGCCTCTTTCCCATTGCTGATATGTAGCTGTTAAGAAATTTCTGTGGTATAGTAGTCACCTGAATCCATGTGCATAGTTGACCCCCCAATATGGCTTACAAGAAGTAACATTCCGTATCTACAATGAGATACATGGTGTTTGACTGTAATATAGAGCTTCTGAATGCTCATTTGATACCACTTAACCTCGAACTGGATCAGGTGGATGGATAATCCTCTCTTGAACCACTTCTTCTCATTTGAGGCAATTTCATAAAGCTCTCTGTTTTGATAGTTAGTGATATGAACCATATCTGCCATACTTCCAGTGGTGCCTTCTGTCTCAGCACCAAATAGACTGATTTGATATTCTAAATTGATGTCGGCAGTCATATTTGCTATTCGATAAATCTAGTCTTCTGCTAGAGTCTTCAATTGCACAACTATTGCAGCAAATATGATTCTGAGACATGTTGCATTACACAATTCCTTCTGTAATAGTTGTTGTTTGTGACATTGGAATCATTTACAAAATACATTGCCTTTAACCAGTGTAATCATCTAGCTCTGATGCTACAATTGCTCTTTTTGCATTCTTTCGATCAGTATTCAACTATTTGGTTGCCACTTGTAATGCTCAGTGCAGGTGCACCTGAAATTGTGTATGTTTGATGACAGTAATTGTTTTGGCCCCATATAGATGGACATTGAGTGTAGTGCAAACTTTATGAATCTTTTGTATTTCTAGGGAATTGGATTCTGCTGCCTACTGTGCATTCACTCTGGCCTATGCAGAGTTCAACATTGTCAATAGTAGAAAAATTATGTTTCTTCTGGTAAAATCGCTGTTATACCTTGTCTGTTACTCTGAATGATATATCTGAGTGATTTTGGTGGCTAACAAGTAGAGAGAATTGACATAATGCCCAGGTGGCTCTGATTGCCGTTTCATAAGTGTATGATTCTGCTACAGTATTCTTGCCAATGTTGGTGCAGAGAGGAATTGAAGTATGGTATACAGCCAGACTTCAGATCTGCCCTGTGAATACATCTTCTTACATGCAGTCGAATAAAATTTAATACAATGCTACTGATAACTACCAGTGGCACTCATATGAGGATACTAATGTGAATCAATTGACAAATAGAATATTTACATTTCTGGCTTTCAGGGATTTCAGTGGCCAGTTCAAATAGTTCTAAACAAAACCCATGTTTGCAGATGCAATTTATCGGATTGCCAACAACAATTTATATTGCGGAGAGGGTTTTACCAGAACTGGTAGCAGATTGAGTGATTACCTAGAGTGTGCAGAGCATTAATATTAGTTTCCACTAGAAGCTCTGACTAAATATGCTAATTGCATGTGTCATGCAGTGGGCAAAAAGTTTACTGTCACACCTGTGCATATTCCAGAACATTTCTCATCTGGCATCATCTATATGTTTAATTAGCAACTATGAGTTGTTCTGGATTATCTCCAAAGCAGGCAACAAATGGAGGGTAACATTGTTTCCACAATCCATTGGCATATTCAGATTTCAAGTCAGGACCAGATATATCAAGATTCTTGAGTGGAGAGAGTACAGTTTCAACTATATTATACAATGGTTATTTCATAATTTTGAAACCTTTTGGGGGACATGGGATCTACCCAATGAGAATCCAGTTGCACTTCTAGGTGTCATGTGGATATATTTTCAAATATTGCCATTTGTGAAACACAGTGGCCAGGAATGGTAATTGCCCAAAAAATGGGTAAAGTCAGTCATGTCAGATTTAGAGACGACTGGCACAATCATCACCCTGGCAGGTTGTTGATTTAGCATGTCCCACCAGCAATCCCTGGTATCCATTCCACTATATCTTCAACAACTCTGTAACTCTGTGAGGTACGTATATTGAACATTGAGGTGTATCTGAAATGGGAAATGCGGTAACAGAAACTCGATACATTTGAAAGTATCACTGCAGTATAAGATCTGAAAATATGTGAATCAGCTTCACTCATGCTGTCATCACCTAGCCTGAAATCAACTTCCGTGTGGAGCTTTTGCAGGGTGTCAGCTGTTTGGAATGTCTCAGTTTTGAAGTGGTCCAGTTCACTCCTCAGATATTAATCTATCAATTGTTTCATATATTGGCTAAATTATTCAGTGTGTTGAAAGTCATGTGTGGAATGAATTGAATGATATGGATCATATTGTCCAAGGTACTTCTGATGCACATTATAAAATCCAGTTGCTTCACCACATGAGCAAAATGTATTTTAGTCTCTGGAAGCCTCCAGGAGTGTCTGGGAGGATGTGGAGTGTAAACTGAAAAGCGTCAAATTCAGGAGAGTATAAGACCCTAGGAGGGCATTCTGGCCGGCCTTCAGAGTACCTGGGATCTCGGACGACAGATACAGGAGTAACTGGGATCTGTGATGACTGGTACAGGAGTACGATGGGAGTGATTGGGATGAGTTTGGGAGCATGTCGGACTGCTGGAAAGAACTTTGGGTGCACCTCGGAGTGTCGCCGAACCAACGTGGGACTCACAAACACACTCTGGGAGATGCCTGGGTTCTTATGGATATTCATTCGGAGGACTCCAGGTGTTATCTGATGCTCTTCTAATGTACATGAGCAATCGACTTCCATCAACAGCGAATATGATGAATGGATAATTGTTCATTATCACTTCTGAATGATACTAGCCTTCATCTTCTTCAACATTGTATTTTGTGCCTTGCGACATTAAGGAAACGAAAGAACTATGCGAGAGATTGAAACATAAACGCAGGTACACCGAAACAATAACCCAACTAAGCAATCGAAATATATCAATCAAGCATGGTGTCAATGTCATCCACTACTTCTTCCATCTCATCAGGGCCAACGAAAGCAGGAACACACAATTCATCTACGGCGCAAAGGAGCTGGAGGTGCTTCTTGTATATGCTGATTATTCGTTCCTGGCAAGTGGATGAAATGGAATTCCAATGTTCTTTGGCTCGATTTGTGATATCTTACAAAGGTATAATGAGATGTTAGCTAGCTGCGAATCTAAATGGGGGTATGAGAGGCAATATGATTCATTCGGATGAAAAGTGAGAACAACTACCATGGGAAAAGAGAAGCGCCAGATGGGGAGTGTTGTGTGGAAAAGAGGAGTACCACAAAAGGTGTTGGAGAAGCACGGAATCAAAAAGAAGAGCGTCAAGTCCAAGCGGAGGAGTGCCAAAGAAGGAGGGGTTAAGCGGTGTGGAATGAAATTGAGGAGCACAAAAAGAGGGGGGGTCAAGGAGTGCAGAATGACATTGATGAGCGCCGAAAGAGAGGAGGTTAAGGAGTGCAGAATGGAATAGAGGAGAGCCAATCCAGGCAGAGGAGCACTGATGGGATTGAGGAGTGCTTATACCAGCTCAAGGGCGTCGAAACAGGGTGGGTAAGAAGTGTGGAATGCATTGTAGGAGCATCAGCGGGAATTGAAAATCTCCCATCCCAGGCTGAGGAGCGCAGAAAAGGGGGTATGGAGTGCGGAATGGGATAGAGAAGCACTGAGAGAGAAGGAATTGACTCTGGAATGAAATAGAAGAGGTTCAATCTAGGGTGAGGAGTTCTGATAACGATTGAGAAGCGCCTCTCCTAGCGGAGTTGCGCCGCGGGGAGGGGGTGGGAGTATGACACGGTTGCTGATGTGTGATTGATTGTGTAGTGGCTTCTAGAGTAAAATTGATTACAGGGGATGGGCCAAATGTACCTTGATATTCATCTTGAGAAAACTTAACCATGGCCTTCTTTCCACTGGCATATTCAGACAGCGCACAATGAAGAGCTGTGGCTGCCAGCACTAATGTCTGAGGAGCAAGAGGTTGGAAATACTGTGATGTTGTTCGCTGGCGCCCCAAGCTATTTGCGGCGAAGAAAAATTGGTGGTAAATGAGATCAAGTACTTCCATTCAGGTGAACCATGACATCTTATCTTCAAAGACCTTGGAGAGGTAAGCATCATCAAACAGGAGCTCCTTAACCTTGATCCGAAGATCAGTCTCACAGCTCACATCCAACTGGTAACTACGAACAACCATTTGACGTGCCCCATCTGTGAACCGTCCTCGAATGGTAATAATCTCCAGTATCAACTATGTATATTTTCGAGGGTACTCAATATCCGTAAGTCTGATAGAGGAGCATTAAACGGAATTCAAGACTTACATCTTCTCGTGTTTGTGGATCCATTTTGAGAGATGGACCACCGGGCAATTGACACACAGATGGTGTACCTACAGGTGCACCTGCTCTTGCACGCTGATGATCCAGGGCTTCAATCGCTAGTTTCCAAGCTTGTTCACCCATCAAGTACTTCTCACTGGATAATATTGGTGAAGGAGTCTTCGTGAATACGATTGCCTCCATGAACCTTTTCACTACCTCAAATGGAGCCTTTTGGTGTTGGGGAACATTTTGATCACTACTGGCCTTGGGTTGTGGAATATTCTGGTCTCCGCTAGACTTGTTGGGAAGTACCAGTGCCCAGGCGAATCGTACATGGTCAGACTGGGATAATTTGTTGAGGAGGGATGACTTTTGGTGTTCGAGCAGTGGTGGTGCCATTGCAGCAGGTAGATTTCAGCAATTTCGAAGCAGAGGGTGTGTAATGCCAGTATCGGCACGGCTCTGTTTTTTGGCAGTGGAACCCTTTCTGTGCAGAATGACTTGTTCTGGTGTGGCTGACCTAGATGAAGGACATCCTGTTGATAATCCAAATCGTCTCCCTCAATGTCAGATGATAAGGTGGACTCTCCGGTATCCTCACTGTCATCATCACCGATTTCCTGATCAGTCTCGTCATGCTGATTCATTAATGTAATCTGGAATATAAGTCATCCGCAATACGATGCACGAAGGCAGATATTTTCACTGTAAACATTTGATAGATAATGAAGATTGGCTGCTTTCTTGAAGCGAGTGCTCTCTCTAGGTGTGCTTCTTGATTCTTCTGTGAATAGTGATTCCTCACCTGGCTGGGCATAGGTTCCATTTGGTGTGACAAAGATCTAAAGTTGGAGAGTGTGGGAGAGAGTGTATAAGCAGGAAATATAAGATTAAGTGCAATACAATAATGGGATAAATGGTGCAAGAATTTGCACCTAGTCGAGGAGAATGCAATTCGAGACGTGCCTTGAAAAGGTTCTGGAGAGATGACCTCAACAGTTTATATTTATATCGAGGACAGCAGTCCATGTTGCGATTTTAGATATTGTCAGGTCAGCCAGAATAGACAGATTCCTTGTCAGGTGCGCTGGAAAAGATGGATTCCTAATGCAGAATGTTAGCAACTCCTATATACAACACTTTGTACGGATGCAAGAATTGGAGATTGGTTACAGCCAACGCAAATAGAGAATAGAACCAGACGCACCAGAAAACAACATGCGACATCAACTAACCCTTGGCCCTGGCCACATATTGAGCACTGAGAAACTCAGTGAAAATGTGAGCCCCTACATATGACTCCTCTAAACGTAGTCATTATGCGTGTAAGTTCGAACATTTACGATAACCACATAATATAGAAATTAGTGCAGCATTGAAAATCTGCAGAACTAGATAGATTTGGTTGTGACCTTGTGAGTGATGGCTGAGTTGCAAGGGTGCATACAGGAGTTTGTTATCGAGCTAGGAGAAATATGAATCTCCATATGTGGTATATCTGCTGGAAAGACACATGTATTTTCACAATATTCTATTGTATTTGGATACTGCAGCTAAGTTAGTGGTCGATAAGACAATATCGTCAGGATAAATTCCCTTTCATGCGTTCATCTGGGCCGTGTCTGCAGAATCCGGTTCACAACAATGTTGCAGTAGTTATTGGAGAAGGGAGGGAATTTGGTACACAAAGGAGAGATACAGGTGTAGAGAAAGTATGGTAATGTACGATGGATGATTCAGGTGTAATCTTATTGATTCAAGCATTTATCAATGCCAAGATTGCTAACAAATGGGTCATAAATTCTCACTTACATTCTGATTTTGCACCTAATATCGAGCAAATCGCACACCATTAAATTACACATTTATTCTGCATCTCACAACTACAATGTTGACTTGAAAAAAATGTTGCGGTTGACAGAGATGTTCTACAATGGTATGAATGTAAAGTGAGACATCATGTCAGTGTGGGTAGAGGAATGATAGTTGCATTTATGCAGTTTTGGGGAATTGAGGTGCACCAAAGTTGAAATGGTTCTGCTTGGATTCAATGGCTGAGGATTGCAGGCTTGGCTTACTCTGACAGTTAATTGCACTCTTTGTAGCTGTCCTCTCATAACTGAAGCTTTCAAGATTCTCGATCTGTGAGCTTCTCGCAATGAAATTTGGTCCACATAATCTATTTTTGGATACGAGTTTTTGCTGCCCAAACATACATTCAGTCAGAATACAGTTAAGGTTTGATTCAAAGATTTCAGAAATTAGGCCTCTTTGAGTGAGTGCAGTACATGGGTGAGCAGGAGTTGCCGGCCATCTTGCAGAGTCGCCAAACAGCATTAGTCTTTTGAGATTCTCACTCGTATGCTTACACAGCTCTTTTGACAGAGCCTGAACTTGCAGAAGCTATTTTCAAATTTTGAAGCATTGGTCCAAACAGACTACTTAGTCAATATCGAGTTAAGTGGGGTTACTAATTGGCCGGGCTTGTGCATTTATGGTTCAGTTGCGCAGTGGCAACCTTCCTTCAATGGACAGTTGACAGTTCATGGCATGTTAGCGGCAGCCTTCAACATACTGATCAAGCATAGGTTTATATATTAGCAGGCGCAGAGCGGAATGAGCCGCCTGCACCTAAAGTTGAAGTGTCCTCATAGATTTGTGTCCATTATGTCCACTAATTCAAAGTCGAAGAAAATATGATGCGAATAAAGCAAACCAAAATATACAAAGTACACTACGTACTGCAAGTACATGCGCTTCACTGGCTTATTAGTCGCTCTTGAGGCATGCCTGGGCTGGAATGATACGTCCATAATGACTCGCAGCTTGTCAAAGTTGGCTTCATACATATCCAAGAAGCTCATTCTGGACAGGATTAAAGATCTCAGTTGTGCATGATGTTCAATCATAGGCCAGGAAAACCCCAGCAGCGAAAGCTGCATTTGAGCCAAGAATACCCAAGCCCTGTCTGAGCTTCTGACTCTCTGGGATGTGGATCAGAGGTGTGCCAGAACTTCAATGATATGCCAGCAAACGCTGCGGCTTTGCCATAAAGAAGTTAGCCAATGTCTCATACTCTGACACAAGTACTCAATATCGACTGGTCCGTTTTGATTGCCAAATGGGATTGGCGAATATGCAGTGCTGGATCTGTCCCACAGATATGCCCAGGATTTTCTGGTGAACCTAAACTTTGATCATATGTGTGCAACAGCTCCCGCTTTGCCACAAATCAGTGAGCTGTATCTCATACTCAGACATAAGTACTCGAATATCACCTAGACTGTCCTATTGCTAAACATGATTGGCAGATATGCAGTGCGTGATCTGTCATTACGAATCTCATGACATTTGCTGAAGAGACTGCAGTGCACCTAAAAGTGTATGAATTTTGCTTTTTCATTCAAAATATGTACATGGCTTCAGGCTTCCGGTCCACCTCAAATTTGCAACTGACAATAGATTGAAGCACTTTGCGGTATTATTCCCACAATTCGACTCGTGCTGTGTATCATACTATAGATCAGCCGCAGGAACTTCTACTGTCATGTATCAATTCACTTTATCTCATATCGTCATTAATACTAAACAAGAACCCCAATGAAATTCCACTCTAGCCATTCCTAATTCAAGATACAACAATTCCAACATCAGAACTTTGATTCACTTCAACATTGAAGAGAGACCGGATTTATCTATCCAGTATAGTGTCCCTTACAAATGACCTTTTTGACAATTTGTATCAGTTAAGAAGATTATGTTTCTTGAATGTCTAAAGAGACGTACCTTGATGAAGCGTCTAACACTCTAAGATTAATGGTTCATCAGACTGCAACGTGTCTCCATTCCCCGTCAGCCGCTTCGTATGATCCTCACCAGCCTCCAGAGTCTGATCCATTATCAACATCATGATGTTCCGTCGACTCATCAAGCCTTGCAGGACTCTCATTTGCACCACTCCAGCGCATTGGTGGAGACCACTCCCGCAGTTATCGTAGCCACCAGGATCTGTATTCAGTAAACATGCGTGTGGTACTCGGTTTTGCCCTAGCCAGTCAACTCGTGCAAATTGCCTGCCACTGCTCATTCAATCTCCCAAATTTTTTAGTTATTACTGCACAATTTGCATCTGTACGATTTTGGCCTATCTCACCCACTTTGGGTATGGTTTTGAATACTGAGGGATTTCGTGAATCCTGGAATTTGAGCTGCATCTCTGGGCGTTCATCATTGCCCATTTTGGCATACACGTGGAAGATATCTACATGATCGGCCAAAAACTTCGTTCGCCACCACTTGAAATGACGAACTTGGCCACGAAGTGGACAAAATAGCACTGCCTTTTGTGGAGGAGGAGCACTGGGTGGTGCATGTTCATTTCTCTCTTCTGGAAGGAGCATCTCTCTTGATACGTTGTCTTGGTCAGATTCGGGATATGCTGCAGGTTCCTTAACGAGCATTGGCAAAAATGTCTCTGTTTGCCATTGGAAAATCGGAGATTCCACCTGAGTATTGATTGGCTATTCATCGTGCCATTGTCCAGAAACATCTTTGCGACCCTTGGTGTCTCTCAACACTAACGAGAAACATGCTAGCTGCCATCTATGAACTCTGCATGCTCCAGAAGCACCTCGCTAAGTGTACCTCTCCAAGAGGGTCTTCAGATGTGCTTGCTCTTCATCAGTACACTTGAGATCAATGAGGTCTGCATTCTCCTTTGGTATCCGGACAAGTGGTTTTCCATTGGCAACTTTCGACTCTGACCGCTGCCTTATAGTCCAAGGCTTTGCAGTCTCAATCTTCCGGTATGCCGCATCCTGTTGAGCTTCTTCGTCTTTTGTCCGGATAGCATGCACCAAACTCTTCACAGCTGAAAACAATACCTCAGCACCATGCTTTTCCATCATGGTATCATCCTCTGGATCTTCAGGCCCACTTCAAAACAGCCACACTGTCCAAAAACCCCAGTCATGGAGTGAATCGAATCCCAGTGTAGCAGTGACTTGATGTTTGAATCGAATTCTCGCATTCATCGCAATTTGCCAGCCCACAATGTTTTTAGCTATTTACCGATAGGACTCATCAAAATTCCCAAAATACCAGGATCAGTAGAAGAGTTGGCTGTTACTTGATGGATTTGCTCTGGATGTCAAGGTATCATATGAAGCAAGGTGGATATTCCATCGGTTTTCCAGCTTGTCAATACTAGTGTTCAGATCCTCATGGGTGAGATTCGTATTTTCGGTGTGCAATATGTTGACGATTTTGAAATTGATTTCATGTGTCATGTGGTCGATGACACTTTTGCAGGTCTGAGCCACTTGGGGCATAGTTACTATCATGATTGGTTCAAGGGCTGAGATCAGTGCTGGATATGTGTGGGGTGGTGTTGACTGGATCTCCAACAGGCAGCAGGGCACAGAATTCAATCTCTGGAGCGGATACCACTCTCATTCCTTACCGCGAATGCTGGGAAAGTCGTTTTGCGCAAAAATCACTCAATCTTCAAGGGTATTCCCCCATAAGATGGACAGTGGCAACCCCTTGACAACTTTCCAAGTCACCAATTTGGAAAGCATTGCCGCTGCAACTGAGGTGAAAGTCTTTCCAAGACCCATTTCATCCACCACCAGTACTCCTGGCATATCAGCATCCCAAACGCATCTCCTCATGAAGAAGCAGATGGCCCAAATCTGGTGCGCCAGAAACTTTGTTCCGGGCAGGCCTGGAATTGAATCCTTGCGGCCTGGAACACAGTCATCTGTTCATAGGTGAATGGGATGCGCTTTGAGCAGCCTGACTGCTTCATCAAGACACTCGTATTCCAATTCGTTGTTGATTATATTGACTACTGTATTCAGTACTAAGCTTGTATTTTCTAGATCAAGGACCTCCTCACCATCCTTCACTTGCTCCTGAATCTCCCTTGCACTTTTGTTGGTGTTTATTTCATCCTGAATAATCTCTTTCGGTTGCTCGGATGTAGGCTGCGCAGATAAGCTCATATTCCGGTGCTCTTGCAGTTCATCTTGATGTTAGGTATTTCACAGAGATGCAAACCATTTGAATGAATACATGTGGATGGAATAAAATCAATTCTATTCTTTCAATCAGAACTTAAATTAATACAAGTATCATTCTCTTGCCTACCATCCTCAGCTCCCTTCGCTTCTCCCTCTCTTCCACCCAATTCAGAACCTTCCAAAGTCTATGTATAATCATTAGCAGCTGCTCACGTCTAGCCCTAACACAGATAACGGGGATTACCTTTGTCAGTCTAATTACGTGCTCGGCAATCTGCTTCCCTGTCACTCACATGATTTCTACCAAAAATATCTTCACATTATGTCCATCTTCCAACTGGAAAGCATTTGAAAGGCAACAGTTGTACGAAATCTGGTTATACATGGGGTTATCGATCATTTGCCCATATGTATATAATTCCATATACTCTTCTCCAAATTTGTGCTGCTTCAAGGTGCACTTGAATATTGGGTCGAGACTCCACGGCACTTTCGGGCCGCCATTTTTGTTGATGAAATCAATTAACTGCTCCCAGTACCTCACATCTGTATACGAGGCTTGGAGGTGTTTGGGGGCAAGAATAATATCCTTGCCATTCGACATCCAGCAAATCATACCTGTGAACATTGTATTTGGCAACTCTGGGAGGTTACTTCCCGCCATTTTGCGCATGTGCTCTCTTAAATCCGTTGCCAGTCGCTTGTTGCCTGACGTTCCGTTTTTCCTTGCCTCTCAAATTTTGCTTGCAAATATCTTCAAAAATATCTCAAACCACTGCCGGCTAATCCATTCATCATTATCGAAATTCACCAACATCAGCCAGTTCTCGAATGTCACCAAAAAACCTGTGACTACCGCCTCCGAGTGCAGGGGTCGATCTCGAACCTGTTTCAAACAGTTCTGCCCTCGCATAATTGACTAATGTTTCTTCCCCAGAAACCCTGTCACCCAGACTTTCTTCCACTTGTTGAATGCGCTGTAGTTGGCCTGCCACATCTATTTGGCAAATTGCTTCAATGAGAATTCGGTTTGCTTCAGGCTTATTAGAGGTTTGCCTTTGGCACAGTGCAAGTCCGACCAATCGTCACTCTCATCAGCTGCACCGTATTTGTCCTAGGACATCTCCAGCAATGGTGGCAAGTCCGCAATCCCTGCGACATCTGTTTGCCGCGGTTCCACTGGTGGCTGGAATCTTTTTGTTGGGAGGCTTATGGGGTGTCTCTAAAGTGCGCTGGCAGGAGGTTGAGGTGGAGGAGTCAAGCTGGAAGGTGTTGGCCGATTGACTGGATGATTTCTCGGCGGTCTTGGAGGTACTCCTGGTGCACCTGGAGATGACGGCCCTGATCCTGGCAAATGCGGATGGGGGAACATTTGAGACCCGCCTTACCCATCTTGGTGCAGTTCATATCCTTGCGACGGTGGCCCATAAGTTGGGAATCCTTGCCTTGCGCCGCTGGTATGTTGTGAACTGTGTGGGATATTGGATGGAAACTGGAGATAAAACTGTGGAGCACCTGGAAATGGCTGCTGTAAAGGAGGGTAACCGTACCCTTGTGGAGGAAGATATTGATTGGTGTGTTTCTTGAAATGACTGTCTTTGCGAGTTGCATGTTGTGAACTATTATCCGGTGATTCTGAATTGTTGTTACCACTTTGTTGCGACCCAAATAGGTCACCAGATGGCGCCATATTCACTGTCCTTGGTGGAGATCCTTTCGTCAACATGCTCTGGTAAACAATGTTAGTGGTAAACGACTACAGATGTGTGATGAGATATAGAATATATCGGAGTATGGTGGAGTATATTGCAGGTAGCAGTGACCTTGGGCGGAATGAAGGGCTTCTTATATCCCATTCTGTCATCATGAACTGTCATGTTTCACTATACCATTGATACATGAAAGTAACCCGGGCGTTGGGAAAAAGAAACCTCAATCACACACATCCCGCCTTTCATTGTTATATGCTCAAATTCATATATTCGGATATGTTATAGGTGCTCACCTTCGTACGCTTGCATGACTTTGCAGGTCATAGAAGGGATATGATATGATATCTCTTGAGGAACCCAACAAGAACAATATTCAGTATGATGGTTAGCACGACTAGGAATATTTCACATAAGTTGTGAATGAACGACCTTGCAACCTCATTCAATAGAAGGCCTTTGAGTCGAGCAGCAACAGTGATCGCTTTCTATTGAGCTCCTTACCTATACATCTTAGTTCTCCTTATGATCCACACTTCAGTGAAGAATCGTCACTGAAGCAAACATCCTACTAGCCTTATCAGTCCTCGATAATCAATGCCCGGATATCCAGCTAGGTCGGAAACTCACCTATTCGTTGTATTATAACAATTGATCTTCATTGTCAGCTGCCTGGAGGCTCGAGCATAGGTATAACTCACAATGCCGCAATGACGTAGTATATGGCCCCATTGTGGTGATTGCAGTGATGACAAAAGACACCACCCCCCCACATTTGGCGGGGTGCGATGTGGCTGTGAATGTGTTATGCTAACCTGAGTTAGCTCGCTTTCAAACCAATATCGCTGAGGCTCTATATCACCCCCTGAAGCATTAGCAAGATTCATCCGAATATCTGTTCAGTGACCATTTCTCAAATATGGTCAATACCTGCCGGAAACATATCAAGTGCTTTATCTGCAAAATGCAACTATTTGACGAGAACAGACTCAAGGCTCACTATCAACAAATATCACCCAATATCGATGAATGAAGGGCTCATACCTGATGGGATGTTACCACGTGAAGGCTTGGATTGACCTGAGCCATCATGGTTCGACTTCAGTCGGTGCACCTGAATGGCCACCTATGAGCTTAGTCAACTAATTCATCTACCCATAGACAATGTACCTGGTGCACCACAACCTGAAGATACTTCTGACAAAGAATCAAGAGACCCCCAGACACCTGATCTGACATGTACCCCTGATCCAACAAAGACGAGGGCTTATAGACAGGTAGTTGGAGTGGAAAATGCGGGGGGGAAAGCATATGGCAAAGCAACTGGATTGTACAACAAGCATCACAAGTATTCAAAACAATGGAATCCATAGCATCCATTTCCATCAGCATATGACTGTCAACAGGCTTGATCATTTAGCCAGCAAACAAAAACGTGGATAGATCAACATCTAAGGCGTAGACTGGACAACTTCACCATCGAATCATTTCAATCACCAGATGCTCTACGAAAGGTCCTCTCTAGACTCGATTTCGGCCTTGCCAATGATAATTCAATTGAAGATCATACACACATTTTCGGAACATTATACTACAGGGAAACTTTCAAATGCATACAGTTCTTTTTGGCATATCTCCCATTTCAGGCGAACCTCGATTTTAAGCCAGTGAGCCTTGCAGACTCGGCAAGCTGCCGAATATACAGCGAGATGAACACAGGCAATTGGTGGTGGGATATGCAAGATCAGCTTACTGCTGGAGCGACGATTGTGTCAGTCATTTGTGCATCCGACAAGACCCACCTGACCAATTTTTCAGGCGACTAGCATTCCTGAGCATAGTATCTCACGATCCATGATATTTGAAAAGATATCCGCTCCACACCTAAACAGCGTGCCTGGATTCCTGTTCGGCTGATCCCCCGTCTCCCGACAGGTGCTAAAAATAATGACGAGGTACAGCATTCCGTGATTGGAAAAGTGGTGTCCCCACTCCCGAATATTGACATCACTGGCCCTGGCATGAAATTGGATTGTGATGATAGATTCGAGAGACAATGTTATCCTCCTTTGGCTGCCTTGGTCGGGGATTATCCCGAACCTGTTATTGTTGCTCAAGTCTCATATGGCATATGCCTGATGTGTAAAATTCCTAAAGGTGCGCCGATGGGGCATTCAACTTTTTGACTACTTGATAACCCAAGAGATCAGCATGTTTACTTGGAGGTTCTGGACGAAACTAATATTAATATTCTGCACACTCTTTGCCACGGCGCTGGAATACGCGGAGGTACTTAGAAGTAAGAAGAATAATGCGGAGGGGGTGTCGAAGGAATGGTGATACGGAAAGGCGGAGATGTTGGGAGACATAGAGGAAGTGATGAGATGGTGGCGGTACAATTTAGTATGATACGGAACTGGGCTGAGGTGTTGCAACATCAGATGATATGGCATGGTTGTATTGATAAGGAGTTGAGTGGTTGGTGTGTAAGATCATGGGATGTGATTCAGATGGTACATCTGAGCATGAGGAATGATTCGAGGGTGGCAGACGAATTGTATATAAACAGAGTGTTGTTGGCATTGGAGGGTTTCCTTTTGTTCTCTCTTTCCTTGGTCTGTTGTATAGCAAAGCAAGTTACGACCTTGAACCAGCTTCGACTGTTGTTTTGACTTGATTCCCTTGATACGAACTTTGAGTGTCTTCCGCCTTGTTCGCGATATCACATTTGAGTTTCCACTATCACCTACGCCCGACCCCGCCCGTTACACTAGAATGAGTCTGATCATATCGTACCTGATATTGAATGTGCCTATACCCTTCGACTGGGTGTAAGTATTGTTTCGAACCTTGCTCTGTTTCTTGTTGGGTTTACGTAGCACCGAATAGCCATTGGATACATGTTTGCGACGATTGCGTCGACGAGTTACTCCGACTGACCGGATTTGATATCTGTCAGTACCCACATCGATCACCCTATTGAAATGTAAAAGTACGACAGTAATTGTACTTCCCGAATTAATTGATTTGATCTTGCTGGAACCGGTTGCCTTGTTTTTTTACCTGAACCTTCGAACGCCTTCGAGAGCATCCAAGCTGTATTAAAATCAACCATCGAGGAAGAACCTCTTGAAGCCTACTTTTGGGAACAGTCAGCTGTCCCCTCCCCTTGGAATACTTATTGGACAGAAGCAGCCAGAGAGGGCGGCGGACTCGATATTAACGATCCCGTGTTCAGACCACATTGTACTCGGTATTCAGGGGTAGACTCCTGGTTTCTTTATGATCCTGAAGAACTGTGTGATTGCGAAGGACATAACTGTGCCAGAACGCACTCGACCGTGGTACACGCAGCAGCAGCAGCAACAACAGCTAAGTTGTTAGGGATTCCACTGATTGTGGTAGTACCTCCGACTCCGACCTCCTCTGAACTCGACGCGTATAATTGGCACCGGTAGATGTGCTTCATCTGCTGCCATGTCAGGATCAACGGAACCCCGAGCGGCTCTGGTGTCCATCAAGGATCAAGGGACCATCATGGCACTTCTCGATCTACAAAGGGATGCCATAGGATTCGAAGAACTGAAGGAGGTGTTCAGACAGACACAGGAGGTATTGATGCCGGTGGCGCAGTACTCCCAGCCAATCCGGGAGGTACACATGATCTGCAAGGATCCACAGCAAATCATCGACCTACAGCGGCAGATCACGGACGTACAAACGAAGCAGATCCTGCCCCTGCAGTGCGACCATACCGAGTTAGAGCAACGGATACAGACTCTGACGAATGAATGGGGAGAGGCCAGAAGGAGACCTGCAGCACCAGGGACGGACGAGGACCTTCGACAAGAACTGGGGGATATGACCCAGGATGCACAACAATCTGGAGAGGAAGCCCGCAGTTTGAGGACGCAGTTAGCGAATGCCTTGACATTGCCAGCCAGAGCGGCCCCAGCTGCTCCACATGCTCCGAAAGACAGAGGTCAGATGTTTCCCGACTCCCCAGACATTTCAGGGTCGGATCGATCTCAGTCGAGAGGCTGGATTGCTCAACTTCTAATGGTAATACAACACAAACCCGCCATCTTTCCCGACGAACAGTCCAAGATGCGGTACGCATTCAACTGCCTGAGGAGAACAGCCTTCGGACAGATCTTGCCACATGTCCGGGAGGACGGAACGATAGGGCTGGAAGACCTACAAGCTTTTATAAAACTCCTGGAAGCAGCTTTTGGGGACCCTGACCGAGTAGCCACCACTGAACGAAAAATGCGGGAGATTAAGCAAATGAACCGACAGTTCTCTGAGTATTATGCTGAGTTTCAAGTTATCGCTGCCGAGCTTGATTGAAACCCTTCCGCCCTGCGGAATGCCCTGTGGATGGTGCTGTCTGAGGAGATGAAGGATTCATTTACCTATAGCGATAAGCCTGAAGAGCTTCCCGCATTTGTGACGGTCTGCCAGAAACGGGACAACCAGATTCGCCAGCGACGAGCGGAAAAAGCGGCGCAGAATTAGGGTGGAGGGATAGGTTTCGCCTCCCCCAGGCCCCCCCGTCTCCAAACACTCCTGAAACGGCCCCGGCTGGAACTGTTGACAGATATACTGGACCCGCACCGATGGATCTCAGCGCAGGCAGTAGAAGGATCACAGCTGAAGAAAAGGCGAAAAGGTTCGCAGATGGAAGGTGCTTATATTGTGGTGGGTTCAACCACAGGGCAGCATAATGTGCGGCAAGAAAAAAGGCTCAGACGTTCAAGACGCCTAGAGCAAAGGTTAAGAAAGTAGGAACCAAGGAAGGTTCCGAGGAATCGCGAAGAGATTAGGTCAACCTAAGTAGGATGGCGCTTTGGTTGACGGAAAAAGTTTTGTTTTGAATGCTTTGGAATGTTTTGGAACTTCGCGATTATCAGTTAGCAAGGTGGAGGTATTGGAAGGATCAATGGAAGGAAAACATTTAGTTATAACCAGCACATTGACCATAAATAACCAAGAGACACCTACAGATGCACTGATTGATTGCGGAGCTACAGCCATTGCATTTATGGATCAAGATTTTGTTCGCCATCATCAGATACCCCTTCAGGAGCTTAGGGAAAAAAGACAGGTCGAAGTGATCGATAGAAGACCTATTGAATCTGGGGATATAACACACATTGCCAAAGCTGGCATGAAAATACATGATCATAATGAACAGCTACCTATGTTCGTTACAAAGTTAGGACATTATCCAATTGTCTTTGGAATTCCATGGCTACGATTACATGATGTTGTTGAGCTGATTGGAAGTACGGATATCACTATGCCAAGGACTATGATGTAACTTGCCTCTTTTGTAGTAAGCACCATTAGTCATCGATCGACCGTATGTTGATGCGACATGTCTCGTTACATGATACAATAGACACAGCTTCGCATATGCCCGCGCACACTTGACTACTCAAGCACATGCCACAGTATAGCAGGTTATGAGCCCTTCCGGTTAAAAAGGGCACCAACGATCAGCACTTCCATTTTCGTTTGTCGAGTGGAGGTCATCGTCGTGGAGAAGGGTCTCCACAAGCTAAGCAATTACCCCTGACCCCGCCGGACTTCTGACGGCGGCTGCTGGATGTCACCCATAACGTACAGTCTGAGAGACTACGATAACTGACGATTGCGATACAACATTAGGATTGTTCAAGATGAGTTCGACGACGATCACAATCACCAAGTTCAATGGCACGAACTATGCACAATGGGCAACTGAGATGGCACTACTTCTCGAGCAGAAGCAAGTGTATTGTATCATTAAAGGATACGATGACAAGCCCGAAGAGCCAGCAGCAAACGCGACCGCTACAGAGAAGGCCACTTTCAAAGACTGGATGAATCGCCATGGTGTTGCCAGATCGACTATCCTACTCGGCATGGAACCGAGGAGACAGGCGGAATATACAGTCGTCGACGATGCGAAGACACTTCGGGAGAAGCTAGCATCAGCCTCCAAGTCAAAGCTAAAGCTCAACATCTTCGAGATTAGGGAAGACCATTGGAGCATCATGTTACAGGACTGCGGAGATGTCGACAATTACGCATCGCAGACCAATCGGAAAGTCAAGGATTACAATCTCAGCGCAGGACCGATAGCACCATCGACCGCTGGCACTGAGGCTGCCGACACCGACGCGAATGCAAAGACAATCGCCAATATGAGTGAGCAGGAACACATCTTCTACCTCCTTCGCGGGATCCCAAGGAACGACGAGTGGAAAGTCTTCCTGGAGCTCAGGATGGACAAAAACGCCACAATGACCGCCACCCTCAATGAGATCGTCACCAAGCTCGTCGAAAAGGAAGCTGCAATCAAGAGAGAGAAATGGCTCGCTCTAGAAGCTCTGCTCTTTGCAAAGAAAGGTGGTGGTAATGGCGGTAAAGCCGGCAAAGTCGGCAAAAGTCCAAAGAGGGACAAGAGAGATGATAAGAGAGATATTAAGGACTATAGGAAAGAGAAGGATTTCCGGAAGTGCTTTCATTGCCAACGACAAGTCACCTCCGAAGCCAAAGAAGAAGTCACGAGAATTCGCTGGCCTTGAGACGTCACATGGAGAAGCATGGAAGCCACTGGCCGAAGGCAGGCGCCGGAACCGCTCTGCGAAGGATATGTTGGCAGAGTCTGCACAATTGGCTCTTGAAGATGAAGAAATCGAGGATATGATTCCCATCTACGCTGCAGCTGCGATCTCCAACGATCACAAGGATGCGATCGATCCTAAGTCTTACAAAGCAGCGACCGAGTCTCCGCTTGGCGAGAAATGGGATACGGCGATGATAGAAGAGTTAGATGCAATTGGTCAGCATCAAGTCTTTGGAGATTTCGTGGAGCTTCCGGAAGGGAGAAAAGCTTTGCCAAGTCACTGGGTATACAAGATCACGCGCGATGGAGCAGGCAATGTGCAGCGGTACAAGGCCAGGCTAGTCTGTGGAGGAAATCACCAAATTGAAGGCATCGACTACCAGGCTACGTATGCACCGACTGCTCGCTTGGGCCACCTTCGGTTGGCACACGCCATCGCCGCCAAGTACGATCTCGAGGTCCATCAAATGGATGTATGCACGGCTGTCTTGGGAGTTGACTTGGAGGAAGAGATCTACATGCACCCGCCGCAGGGATACTTTCATTTGGTCCACACTGGGAGCCGATACTAAGATCCAAGGTCGAAGACTTTGCGGAAGATGGTACTCCGCGTGAGAAAGTCTCTTTATGGCCTGAAGCAGTCTTCGCACGTTTGGTCCGGCACTTTTAAGGACTTCGTGATCTCGATTGGGTTCGTGGCATCACGAGTCGACGCAGGACTGTCCGTGCTCCATGACAAGGAGGATCACTGAATAGTCGTTGCCGCAGTTGTTCTGTACATCGATGATCTCCTTATCATAGCTAACGAGGGCTTGATTGGGCAGATCAATGACCAGATGAAGAAGAGGTTCTGGATGCATGATCTCGGGAGTGTCTCCTTCTATCTCAGCATGAACGTCGAACGCAATCGGGAGCATCACACAATTGACATCCATCAGCACAGCTACATTCGGACGATCTTGGCGAAGTCCAGAATGGACGAGTCCAGACTAGTTGCCATGCCAATGGCGATGAGGCTTCACCAGAGGAAGCCCGACGAAGAAGCATGAGATCCGACCATATACCAATCGATGATCGGAAGCCTCATGTACTCGATGACCGCCACTCGGCCCGATATCGCATATGCCATCGGAGTTCTCAGCCGGTACAATCACAATCCGAGCAATGAGCATATGGTAGCTCTCAAGCGCGTGTTTCGGTACCTCAACGGCATGAAGGACTGGCGACTGCGTTTGGGAGGAGCACTCAGAGGAGCACTTCGAGGAGCACTCGGAGGAGCACTCGGAGGAGCACTCGGAGGAGCACTCGGAGGAGCACTCAGAGGAACACTCGGAGGAGCACTGGGAGGAGCACTCGGAGGAGCACTCGGAGGAGCACTCGGAGGAGCACTCGGAGGAGCACTCGGAGGAGCACTCGGAGGAGCACTCGGAGGAGCACTCGGAGGAGCACCCTGAGGAGCACTCGGACGAGCACTCGGAGAAGCACTTGGAGAAGGGATGCTCAGAAGAGAAGGAGAAGGAGAAGGCGCACTTGGATGTTATGTCGATTCGGACTATGCTGGATGGCCGCATGACTATAAATCGACAAGTGGATTGGTCATCAGCTTCGGAGCAGCGGTCGACTGGAGATGGAGAAAACAAAAGTCGACTGCCCAGTCCACGACCGATGACGAATACTATGCCTTTGGAATAAGCTGCATGAGACTCACACAGATCGCGCATCTCTTGAATGAGCTCGGTATCCCGACTATCCCTTACGTGTTCTCCGATTCACAGTCACTGATCGTGAGCATAAAGAACAGGATCTACCGTGGAACTGCAGTTGCACACATTGCGACCAAGTACTATCTTGCTGCAGATATGGCTAGAGATGGAGAGATCGACTTGAGCTACGTACCGACTGCTGAGATGCTTGCCGACTGCTTCACAAAGCCGCTGCCGAAGTCTGCCTTCTTGAAGCAGTGTGCTGCGATGGGCATGATCGGAAATGGTCCCGGGAATGGTCACGGAAATGGTATCGGAACTGGAAAAGGCATCGGGAATGCCGTCGGAAAGTAAATGGATTGGGCACATTTGTTTTGACGAGATCCACGATGTTTAATTTGCTCCTCTTCGTCTTTGTTTACTGTTTTTGTTTGAAACGGACGTGATAGCCGTCCTGGAGGAGTGTTGAGCTGAGTGGAAGTACGGATATCACTATGCCAAGGACTATGATGTAACTTTCCTCTTTTGTAGTTAGCACCATTAGTCATCGATCGACCTTATGTCGATGCGACATGTCTCGTTACAAGATACACTAGACACACCTTCGCATACCTCCGCGTACAATCGACTACTCGAGCACACGCCACCATACAACAGACGTGGCAGTCTGTTTTGCATCAAGTTCCGTCACTTTTGGTTCACAATATTGCATTACGCATTGCCATGATGCACCTGCAACAGTTCAAGGGGTTACGGAGGAACCCCCAGAACCAATTTATCAGACGAAAGAGATATTGGAGCCACAGATTCGACCTGCGAGGCCATTTCAAGGGAATATTGTGATGCTCAATGGAGCTTCCTTCTTCCGTATGGTTAAGAAGGGAAAACTTACGGTATTTAAAGCATCCTTATATGATATTAATAAGGCCATTAAAGCAAAGGATTTAAAGGAATATCCCTTGGAAGAAATTGTTCCGGAACAGTATCATGAGTTCCTCCCACTGTTTAATAAACTGTTGGGAGATAGGTTACCACCACTTCAACCAGAAATTGACCATGAGGTTCGATTAAAGGAAGGGGAACTATCGACATGGGGATCATTATATTCAATGTCAAGTGCTGAGTTGGTTGTATTGGAAGAATGGTTTGAGGAGAATATGTCGAAGGGGTTTATCCGACAGTCGTCATCCCTATTTGCTGCTCCAGTATTGTTTGCAAAGAAACCTGGTTGAGGGTTACAATTTTGCATTGATTGTCGAGACATTAACAGTAAGACAATAAAAAATTGGTATCCCCTCCCGTTAATTAAGGAAAGGTTGAACCTTTATGGGAAAGCCCGAATATATACCAAGTTGGATGTACGAGGAGCGAATAATCTACTTTGGGTTAAGGAAGTGGATGAGCATAAATTAGCTTTTTGGACAAGATATGGGTTATATGAACCTACTGTAATGCAGTTTGGAACAACAAATGCACCAGCGGACTTCCAGGGTTATATTAATAATGCTATTAGGGAGGGCTTAGACGATTTTGCATCAGCATACCTGGATGACATTTTGATATATAGTGATTCCGAGGAGGAACATGTTGGCCATGATAAGTGGATTATGCAGCGGCTGTTGGAAGCAGGGCTATAGCTGAAACCAGAGAAATGCGAGTTCCATAAGAAGACAGTGAGGTACTTGGGGTTGATTATATTGACAAAAGGCATTTCTATGGATGAGGATAAGGTTGACACTGTACGAAATTGGAGCAGAGAAAAGAAGACCAAGAATAGACGGCTGGATATTCTTTTTCAGGTACAACAATTCCTCGGATTTTGCAATTATTATCAACGATTTATCCCTAAATATTTTGAGAAAGCGGAACCATTGACGAGCCTTACGAAGAAGGATGAACCATTTGTATCGGAATTGGAACAAGAGTTCGCCTTCGAGACAATGGTAACGGCGTTTACAAAGGCACCGGCACTTCGACAGTCTGAGCACGAGAGGGAAGTAATTATTGAGACAGATGCTTCCGATTATGTGTCCGCAGGAGTATTGTCACAACGAGCCTATGAGGGAGTATTACATCCTGTGGCAGATTATTTGAAGAAACATTTGCCGGCTAAATGCAATTATGATATATATGATAAGCAGTTTTAGTAATGGGTCCGGGTAACCCGCCAGCGGTCCGGGTTTGGACCGCAAAAACAGGTCGGTTCGGTTCCAGACTGGGGTGAAAAACCGACCAGCTGACTCTTAGCGGGCAAACCCGGACCCATACCCATCAACCCGCAGGTTTAGCCAGGTTTGGCTAGACCCGTCGGTTCCAATATCCGGGTCTGCGTTTCAGGTCTCACATTTACTGTCGCATTCAAATATGCTACTGTGAGTGGTAACATAATGACATTGGTACTGCACGCTTCATTTTCGACGTATTAGCCGCCTTGATGCGCAAAACAAACATACTCACGCGCCCAACCACATCCTGAAAATGAGCGTCAACAGAATGTCGAAGATATTTGGTCTTGCATCTTCGGTAATATGAGTGGTGCTTTATCACAAGCATCCATAAAGAAGGATATGGCAACCTTTATAGGCAGATATATACACTATATTCTAGCCACATCCTCCAGGACAGTAACAACTTATTTCATTTACAGAGCTACCACTAAGTATTCTTGAGTCTTTTAGCATATAATAACAGTCAAAACGATGTATATAGACAATAACCGCCACATTGCGCTGTGATTAACCATGATGGAAGGCCAACAATCATTGACACTCTGTTGACGCGCATTTTGACGCGCATTTTGACGATGGGGCAGGAAGCAATTCACTTTCATTTTTGCCTATAAAGGCAGCCAATAATCAGTTTATGACAATGTGCAACCTGTCGCCCGGCAGATTGCCCATAATACCTGACCAACAATTGTTGACGCTCCGTTGACGCTCATTTTCATGATGGGGCAGGGAGGATATTGCACTCTGTTTTGCCTAGAAAGGAAGCCAAAGATTCCTTTATGACTGGCTACAACCTATGGGAGGTGTGATTTCCCAGGACGCATGACCAAAAATCGTTGACTCTCCATTGACGCTCATTTTCATGATGGGGCAGGGAGGGTATTGCAATCTGTTTTGCCTATAAAGGCAGGCAAAAAATATTTTATGACTTACTACAACCTATCGTAGGTGTGATTTCCCAAGATGCATGACCAAAAATCGTTTACGCTCTGTTGACGCTCATTTTCATGATGGGGCAGGGAGGGTATTGCAATCTGTTTTTCCTATAAAGGCCGGCAAAAATTCCTTTATGACTAAGTACAACCTATTGGAGGTGTGCTTTCCCACGACGCATGACCAAAAATTGTTGACGCTCCGTTGACGCTCATTTTCATGATGGGGCAGGGAGGGTATTGTAATCTGTTTTGCCTATAAAGACAGGCAAAAAGTACTTTATGACTTACTACAACCTATCGGAGGTGTGATTTCCCAAGATGCATGACCAAAAATCATTGACACTCCGTTGATACTCATTTTCATGATGTGGCAGGGAGGGTATTGCAATCTGTTTTCCCTCTAAAGGCCGGCAAAAATTTCTTTATGACTAAGTACAACCTATCAGAGGTGTGATTACCCACGACGCTTGACCAAGAATCGTTGACGCTCCGTTGACGCTCATTTTGCCATGGCTGTATCCACAATATGCAATCAATTATTTTGGCACAGTCCATCATTCACATTGTTTTGGCTGCCTTTCTGGCGTTTTCATTTACTTTCTTCTTGATCACTACATTGTGCTTTAATAATACATAGATATATATAATAATAATCTCCAAAATCCCGTGTCTTTCAGTCACTGCTCATCATCAGTTGCAGGATCACTCAATCCGCTCCTTTTGTCTTCAAAATGAATGTTAGCCGCATTACCATGCAACAGATAGTGTACTACCATTCATCAGTCATCATATCTGGATCAAAATCGGTATTGTGCTGGGTATCCTCATCATCATCGAAAAATTCCGCACAGGGAAGAGCTGTATGCAAATACCTATATCCGGCCGGCAAATTGATGATTTCAGAAAGTTGAGCTCTGGAAGTGGTACCGGTTGGGGCGGGTGGGGCGGGTGGCATGCAGGGTGGATGTGGAGTCGGCTCCGGAGTTCGCACTCTGCGTCGGGCGGGTGGAGGTGCACCGGTTACTTTGCGTCTCCAGCGTGTCTGCGGATGCTTTGCGGTGCCATTTTGGCAAGGAAGGCAGCTGGACGTTTGGTTTTGACGAAGCATTGCCGGGTGTCTTTGTATAGCAGCCTGCACCTTGTTATGCCCAGGAAACTCAACACCCGGTTTCTTCTCTTCTCGGACCTCGGCGCGTGGTTTCTTAATAAGATATTTTGTTTCCTCTATTGCGGCACGTGAAAAGCCTTCTTTGGCCATTTTGGCCATATTCAACGCCAGGCGCATGTTGGACTGTTCCAGCTGTACCCGACCTCCTTGCCTTGCCATAGTTGCAGACATGTTGCAAACCTACAAGCCATTAGTTGCTGCTTCTGACAATGAAATTCGGCTGTTACCTCTACCATATACTCTTCCATAGCCTCCTCTAAGGTGATTAAAGTCTGTTTTGTCTACTGTCGGGGATGCTAATCAGGAAATTCATTTGCGAAATTCTCAGAGCTGACAACATCATGATGTTCGATATCGCGGACTGTGCGGACAAATGCCTTTGTCGACCATGGAGGTTTCACATTACTGGCAACAATAAATTTGTTACGTAGCTCTCTACGGACACCCGCTGTACGTTATACAGTAAATTGACCGCCGATTGCCTTGATATGGATACACTCACATCCCACCACATGCTGCTTCTTATTCTTCCTGCTTCCAGTCTTGCGGACGATTTTTAAATGTGCATCCTGGGTCATATGTTTGGTGGCTGCATTGGCAGCGTCGCGGTGAACTAACTCATGTCTGCGATCTTGTTGTGTGGCAAGAATTTCCGTATTGGATGTACCGCCCGCCAATCTGCCAGTATTCGATCCGCTCTCACCTGGCGGAGGTGGTTGTGTATCCATGATGTGCTGGTGTGGAATAGGAGAGGAAGATAATAACGAGAGGAAGTGGGAAGCCCTGAGGACTATATAGTTAGCCTCATGTCAGAATGGAATAAGTAGCAGCCAAGATGATTGTTATGCTCAAGATGAATCCTACTGAGTATGGCTGCAAGTTGCACGGGTTTCCCACCGCCCTGCAATTTGCAAACAGTCGGTCTGATGTTGTTTGTTTGTTAACAGGGATAAATCACTGTGTAAGACCCCCGGAATCGCTCAATTGCTAGATATTAATAGGTCGCAGTTCGAGGGAAAGGACGTCTGCTGATGTTTGTCTCAAATAATCACCGGGATATTATATGAAAATGACGCTGACAATCATGTCATATCATACAGTTAGCGTCTGTATTCCTGATTTCTTGACAGTTGAGAGGGAGATTTTGCTTTGTTCAAGAGGAGTAAACATACCAACCTTGACATAAAAGACGCAGCTTGCCTCCATATTGTCCATAACTTCCAACATCCAACATCTCACCCAACAACAAAGTCCACGCAAACTACAATGATCAATGCTCTGAAAAAGAACTTTTAGCCACTCCCGGCAGGCAGATACGGTAAATCGACAAAGCGGTCAACCCAACGACGTCATCAAGCGAATGAAGGCAAAAGCGGGTTGGAGGCAGAGAGAGTCCAAGCCCTTCGGGCATTGCGCAGCTTGAGATCCAAAAAGAAGCTTGCAGCAGAAAAGCGACGAGAAACGCACTTCTTAAGCAATGAAGAAAAAGAGAAATGGATTGAGGATTATGTTGAGAGAGAAACCGCTGTGGCAAGAAAGCAAGTTGCAGACGCAGAGGCAGCGGTTAAACAAGAGCAGGATAATATGACGCATGCTGAAATCGGGGGATTGACGTCCAGAGAGCCCGAAAAGATGTTTGAGGAGATGCTGGTCACTATTGGAGACAGTCTGAGTGATCTTGCAAGTTCCGACCATGGGGAGGATGGGGAAGACGAGGATGATCAAGAGACTGAGCAGGGCAAGCTGAGCGATGATGATGAACCCAGCTGGGTGATGGGCACAATCACCAAAACGGTACAGCAGCGCATGGAGAGCTTTCGGTAGAAGCAGATGAAGCTCGACAAACTGACTCAACCCGGATGGGAGAATGCAGCACACTACTTCCGTGAACGAGATAAGAAGTACGGCACATCCGAATTGAGGGTTCCGGCAGTTGTTCAGCCACAAACGACTGATGACGCTCCGGCACCTCCGCCGACAACATTTGGAGAGCTTATGGAGTCTTGACATTGTCCCCAGAATATCGCAAAGGCCGCAAGGGACTTCTCCACTAGGAAGTAGTCATATCAGGCTAGGTTTGGTGAAGCCGCAGTCAAAATCGAGCAGACCGAGTGGTGAGCCAGCTCCGGAGCCCGATTCGTCCACGTTACTGAAAGCGAAGGCAGTTGAACCAGCAAGCTTTTACCCCTCCATATAGCCTCCCGCTAATTACCATATAGGTATCAGATTCTGACGAAGAGATGGTGACGGCTCCTGCGACTGCGGAAAAATAGATATGCGAAGTGTAATTCTTGACGTCTGATCGCGGTTAAACGCAAGGTGTTTAGCAATTTTGCTACGTGTCAGCTATTTCTTGATTTCAGCGACCACATTGTGAGACATGATAATTCGTCTGTGCATGTGCAAGGGTCGAACGCACCATGTGAATGTTCTAAAATCCAAATCGCACTGTAAGACGGCCCAAACATTCAGTTTCCTTTTGCATGTGACTGTTAAGCGACAAAGTAAAAGCAATATTAATGACGAAACATGCTAACAAAATTTAAGTGAGTGATGTCATACGTGTCATAGAAAGAGCGATCAGTGCGCACAATGAATCGATCTGAACGACAACCGTCATGCAGAATTCATCCATGTATCCAACTGCATAACTCGCCGCACAGACCTGGTGCACATGGTTGAGATATTTGAAATTGCTTGTGGTATGTCATGGAAATTGAGGAGAAGGAGCAGGATAAGGAATGGTGACGAAGTCGAGCTATATTTACTCAAAACATGTGAAATGATCTACATGCCATCAATTGCCGGCCGAAAGCGCGAGAATGTAATAGGACACATCAGTTATCACTCAGATAGCATAGATCGCAGTTGATCAGAAATTGAAAGGTAACAAAACTCCTGGGTGCAAACGATAATACATACAAACTTAATACAGGATGTCAAAAATGCGTATATGAGTGGTTGCATACAATTATTGAGTGTACAAAGGCTGTTTCGATGTGATTAACGTGAGCATCAACAGAGTGTCAATGATTTTAAGTCATACAGATTCGGCAATCAATGGGCTGAATTGTCATATCGGACCAAAGTGAATGTATTAGGCGGCGTTATTGCGAAAAAAGCAAATGACTCGCTCGTTACCACATCCTAAAAATGAGCGTTAACGGAACATCAACAATGTTTGGCATTGCGTCATGAAACATCCAGTAGGCTGTGCTGGTACAGTAAGTCATAATCGAACTATTGGCCACCTTTCAATACAACAATGGTGGTAGCAACATTTCTACTATGTCCTAAAAATGAGCATCAACAGAGCGTCAACGACTTTTGGCCTTGCATCTTGGAATATGCATGGGCTGTGCGGCGACATTACTCCATAATCGCGCTATCGGCCGCCTTTCTAGGCAAAAACTCTTGCCACAACATCGCTACTATGTCCTAACAATGAGCATCAACAGAGTATCAATGACTTTTGCCTTGTATCATGGAGAATCCTTGAACTTTCCGGCGACATTGTGCCATAATCATATAATCGGCTGCCTTTCCAGGCGAAAACGGTGGCGACGAGACCACAACTATGTCTTGAAAATGAGCGTCAACGGAGCGTCAACGACTTTTAGCCTTGTATCATGGAGAATCCTAGGGCTTTCCGGCAACATTGTGCCATAAGCAGAGTATCGGCTGCCTTTCTAGGCGAAAACGGTTGTGACCAGACCGCAACTATGTCCTGAAAATGAGCATCAACGAAGCGTCAACGACTTTTAGCCTTGTCTCATGGAGAATTCTAGGGCTTTCCGGTGACATTTTGCCATAATCAGATTATCGGCTGCCTTTCTAGGCGAAAACAGTTGCTACGACACCGCTACTATGTCCTAGAAATGAGCGTCAACGGAGCCTCAACGACTTTTGGCCATGCATCTTGAACAATCCGTGGGCAGTGCGGCGACATTAACACATAATCGGAGTATCTGCCATCTTTCTAGGCAAAAATGCTTTTGACGACATCGTCACTGTGCCCTAAAAATGAGCGTCAACGGAGTGTCAACAATTTGAGGCCTTCTATCTTGCAAGATCAAGGGGCTGTGCGACTACAATGATCCATAATCGCACTATCAGCTGCCTTTCTAGGCAAATATACTTAGGACAAGATCATAACCATGTCCCAAAATGAGCGTCAATGGAGCGTCGTCGATTTTTGTGCTGGCATCTTGGATAATCTTACCGGAATGGAATGCAGATAAACCACAATGAACCCATCGGCAGCCTTTATTGGCAAAAATGCAAGTGACGATATCGCGTCCGCCTCCTACAATTGAGCGTCCACAGTGCGTAAACGCCCCGAACGCTACACAGCAATAAACTGCATTATGCTGTTGCTAAATGGAGTTTTATGCGGTCAGTCGTTGCAATCCGTTCTTGTATTCAACTTCCCAAATATGCATGCAATGTCTTACTGATCTGATTATTTTCCTTGTAGCTGTAGATTCAATATTTAAGAACCCGCAGTCTGCTTTACTGTATCGTTGTTTTCGGCAGTCTTTCGAGTCGTATTACCCAGCTTGCTCATTTCCACCGCCATGTCAGATACAAAATCCTTGAACACCTCATTGCTCAAGGTTATGATCTCTTTCAAAAATGAACATGTCTTTATTCGCGATTTGAGCGACCTTACTTTGCAAATCATCTTCGATGCATGGTGGGTTTCAATGAATGTAGGTTCGATGTGGCCTATTGCTTGGAATGCTTCTAGACATGCACCTTCATGGCGATTCTATATACATTGTGGAATTGAGGAGTCCGGCAGCCCTGCCATCATATGTATCGTTTGCCATCAAGTTCTTTGCCATCCATCAGAACATAGAACAAGCTCAATGGGGAAACACTTGCTGGCAAAAGGTCACATCGCTAAGTTAAACGAATTAACAGAGTCAGAGGACACTGAATTGACTAGTTCGACGGTCGATGAAACAGCTTTGGCCATTTTGAAGAGGCAAGGAAGTCGAGGAATCACAATCGTAAGTTTGCAGAGGAAAATCATATTTGATATCCAGTTTAATCCATATTGACCGAAATGACAGACAAAACGTTCCAAACTGGCAGCTACGGACTTTGAAACTTCCGAATTTCACCAAGACATGTGGAATCGCTACCTAATGTTAGGATTTGTTTCGGCACATATTCCATGGAACGCTATATCAAATCTTGAGCTACGGCGGTCATATCAGGCATTACGCGATGACCTAGTGCTGCTGTCTGCTATGAGTCATAGTAACATTTACCGGAGGGAATATGCACTGACAGTGGACGCAATTAAGAAGCAATTGCCAGTACGAAATAAAGTGAGTTTAGCTTTGGACGGATGGACATCAACAAACAAATTGGCCATAACGTCGGTCATTGGTTACTATATGGATCGAACTTGGGCATTGCGTGAAGTTCAATTCGCTTTCGATGAGGTTGATCGCCTCTTCTATTCCCATTTCGAAAGCAAATTAAGGATGATAGGTCAAGGGCCAACATACTGGAGCAAGGCTAGCCGTACATTTGAAGGACGTACTTGATCATTTTGAGCTTACTGACAGCCGTTTGCTTGGTATTACAACCGATAATGCTTCCTCAAATTACTCGATGACAGGGGAGCTACAATCAACACTTGAGGCCTCTGGAATCGAGTGGCTGGCATTGAGGAACCACATACCATGCATGGTGCAAGTCAGACAGCTCGCTGTAGGTGTATTCATGAGCAGTCTCAGTGTGAAAGGCCGCACCAAGTCTTGGCAAGCCCATGTGCGCGATCAGCAATTTGGAGAGAATGAAAGCATAGACGTTGGGAAGAGTCAAAGACTTCGAAAACAGGGCAATGCTAGAATCAATAAGGTGTCGGCCATGAAACCAGGTTTAGGAAAGATAATTGAGAAAGTACATATTTCATGATATTTTGAAAGTCCTGAAGCTGACCTTCATATAGCAGAGAATGCTTGCTGTATTAATTACACTAACACCTGGTCGCCGAAATGAGTTTATTGACTGTCAAAAAGCAAAAGTCTGCATTGCAGTACTTCAGATTATGGATGTGAAGACACATTGGAACTCTACACTGGAGTTGCTCGAGCGCGGCAACCGTGTATGGGAATTCATAAGCGAGCGGCTTCAAAACCCAAAAATACAGTGATTACTGGCCACTATTCACAACTCAGGATGAATGGACGATTGTCAAGTATGTCATTGAGGTATTGAGGCCATTTCGATATTGGACCCTTTGGATGTCGAAGAGGCATACAGTCACATTGCAACACGTTGTCACAGTATACGATGACATGTTTGATCACATGGATGGGGTGATGCGAGCGTTGGCCAAGAAGAAGACTCAATGGAAGGATGACTTGTTCTTCGCGGTGAAGTTAGCTCGACAGAAGCTTTCCAAATACTATGCCTAAGTGACTCCAATGAGGGGCATGCTTCGTATTTCCGCACACATCCTCGGTCCTTTCCGCAAGTTGCGATCTTTCAGAAAGTGGGACAAGGGAATGGATATTAATCCTGAGGACGCGACATCCTACACAGTACAATACCAGGAGGCCTTTCTGAAGTATGTGGAGAATGAATACTGTGCCAAACATCGACGTGTGCTGGTCAATAACCTCGAAACCGTACCGAGCAGCAATCTCATCCCCTCCGCTACGATATCTGGGTCCTATCAATCATCCTTTGATTCATATGATTCGTCCAGCGATGATGAGGAATACTGAATGCCTAACAATGTGGCTGAGACGACCCCCGGATGAAGCGATCGCGCAGCCCGCTTATTAACCGCCGCCAGGCTCTATTTGAATTCGCCGCCTGAAGCACCAAAGAACTGGGGACAAATTCATCCAAATCTCAATGATTACCACTCCGACCCAATGGAGATTAGACGTAAATTTTCGATACCGGACATAACCAATTGGTAGTGCCAGCAGGAGGAAATGCACTCAAAGTACGCCGATCTCTTCAATGTGGCGCATGACAAATTCTCTATCATACCACATGGTGTCTGAGTGGAGGCCAGTTTTTCCCTTGGCGGAGATGTTATTGGCTGGAGGCAGTGAAAAACCACAGGCGAGACCCTTTGCGAAAAAGTCATGGTAAGGCAGTTTGCTCCAGCCAATAACGGGATTTTGGCAGGCACTGACCTGGAATTGGATACCACAAACACAGAAACCAACTCGGAAATGGAGAAAGAGGTGGAGGAATGGAAATTGCACAGAATGGCCAAGGTTCACGACTTTTTGGAGATGTGGCAGGGCAGCCAAAACCTACGTTCTGCCCAGAAGGAACCTCGCGCTCAAAACAAGCAGATGACCGCTGTAGGATACATTTCGGACACGGAAGAGATCGTCAAAGCATCCTGGTCACTCTTTCAACATGATGGTGCCGCTGCATATAAATTGTCAGAAAGATTACCATTGCCACCAGCTTTGTCTGCAAAGGACCTCCCAGGAGGAAGAACTCAAATCTTAAATGTTCACCGAATCCGGAAAATCAACCGTTATCCAGTAGAAAGCGACGAGGATAGCGCATGGGAAAGCATTTCGGACACCGATGATTGGCTTAACTGGAATGGTGACTTGTATAATCCAAATGACAGCGAAGATAATTGCGCAGCGGACGATGAATCCGATATAGAGCCAAACAATGGTGTCGATGATTCGGAATGCCCAGGGCAGCAGGAGGTGAGCGCCACGCCAAATGTGCCCGGATTGGTTCAACCGACACAGAAGTTAAAGAGACAGGTTGAAAAGGTGTTAGTGACGGTCAATGCAGTTGAAACGCGGAGAAATATAGGAGGGAAGAAAAAGTAGGACAGAATGTGTCAATGGTTCACCAGCTTTATGTAGCTTGACCGAGAGTTTCAGTTACAGATATATTATGGGCGAATGGTAACAAGTAGCTTGTGAATATCGGTTCATAAATAGATGTATAGGAGGCGCAATAAATCTTTTGGCATGATACATCATTTTTAGTCGTGTGTGAGTGAACAGTGCAACATAGTTACGCTGCTCGGCTTTGCCACAGGGCCGAGTCTCAATCAGGCAGAAAGACAACCGATATAGTCAAATCAGGATGAAATCAATTATCGACGGCAGCAGATGTTGAATGGACAATACATTGAAATGAGCGTCAACGGAGCGTCAACGATTTGTGGTCTTGTAAGTATGGTAATTCACCAGTGACTTGGTAGTTGTTATGCATAATGTACGTATTGGCCGCTTTTATTGGCAAAAGAGATAGCAACACAGTCACCGCGCCATTCTTAGCATGAGCGTCAACGGAGCTTCAACAATTTGTGGTCTTGTAAGTATGGTAATTCACAAGTGACTTGGTCGTTGTTATGCATAACGGACATATTAGCCGCTTTTATTGGCAAAAGAGATAGCAACACGGTCACTGCCCCATTCTTAACATGAGCGCCAATGGAACGTGAACGATTTGTGGTCTTGTAAGTACGGTAATTCACCAGTGACTTGGTCGTCGTTATGCATAACGGACGTATTGGCCGCGTTTATTGACAAGAGGGATAGCAACACGGTCACTGCCCCATTCTTAGCATGAGCATCAACGGAGCGTCAACGATTTGTTGTCTTGTAAGTACGGTAATTCACCAGTGACTTGGTTGTTGTTATGCATAACAGACATATTGGCCGCTTTTATTGGCAAAAGAGATAGCAACACGGTTATCGCCCCATTCTTAGCATGAGCGTCAACTGAGCATCAACCATTTTTAGCTTTGTATCTGGAGTAAGTTATGTTCCGATTGGTTGTGGATCTCCATTTATTAGATATTGGCAGCCTTTACTGGCAAAAACAACAGCCACATGCTCCCTGCGGCATCCTGAAAATGAGCGTCAATGGAGCGTCAACAGTTTTAGGACTTGCATAATTCGTAATCAAGGCATCGTGTGGATCATCGCCTGCATAACTGTATTATTGCCCGCCTTACTAGGCAAAAATACCATATATCGAAGGTGAAATACAGATACCAAATTACTCGATATTGCAAACTGCTCATCATGAAAAAGCACATTGTTGGTTGCTGAAAACGCGATTTTGATAAGATACTATTAACACACTGCAAATTCAAGAGTCTTATATGAATCTATAGATTGACCCGCTGGGCAACACGATGACAACCCGCCAAATTCAGACGGGTTGGGAGTTTTCCATGCAACCGTACCCGAGTGGGCAGTTTGGGATTATTGACGACCCGGACCGCCAATTTGGCAAAGGTTCGGTTTGGACCTGGACCCAGACCAGAAGTGACAGTCCGGAACTGTTGCTAACACTAACGATAAGGAGCTTATGGCTATAATTAAAGCGCTTGAAGAATGGAGACCCGAGTGTGAAGGTGCTGCGTATCCCTTACAGTTGATAACGGACCATAAGAACCTTGAATATTTTATGACAAAGAAGCTTTTGAATCGACGACAGGCACGATGGTCCGAGTTTTCAACAAGGTTTGATTTTGAGATTGTCTATCGACCAGGGAAATTGAATGGGAAAGCAGATGCTCTGACAAGGAGGCCTGGAGACCTCTCTGAGGGAGGGGATGAAAGATTGAAAAATATGGAACAGGTTGTGTTAAAACCACACAATTTACCAGAACAGTTGCGGGTATTGGAAAATGATTTATCTGTACAAGAGCATTCTTTAATATCCGACCTTTTCAATCAAGCATATGAAGGTGATCCGCTGCCCTGAAAGATAATGAATGCAATACGAACAAACAGCAGCCTTAAAGAGATTACGATATCGGAATTTGTGGAACAAGATGGGAGGGTTCAGTATCGAGGCAAGCAGTATGTTCCGGAAAGCGATCAGTTACAGCTAATGTTGATACAGGAAGATCATGATACCGCATTGGCAGGACACCCGGGTCAGGCAAAGACATTTGACCTCGTGGATAGGCAGTAATATTGGAAGGATATGCGGAACCAGGTGGATCAGTATGAATGGAATTGCCATAGTTGTCAATGATCCAGGACCTCTAGGCATGTGACCTTCGGAGTCTTTCGACCGTTACCTGTACCAGAGAGGCTATGGGAAGATATTTCGATGGATGTTGTGGTCGGCTTACCAGAGTATGAGGGGTTTGATGCAGTTTGCGTGGTGGTGGATATGCTTTTGAAAATGCGACATTTTATCCCATGCCATACAACAATAGATGCGGTTGGGTTGGCGAGGTTATTTCTTCGAGATGTTGTACGCGTTCATCGCCTGCCAAAAACCATTGTTTCGGATTGAGGACCTCGGTTTGCTTCAACCTTTTGGGGACAGATATGTTACTGGTTGACGATATATCCACGAATGTCTACGGCATTTCACCCTCAGACAGATGATCAGACCGAACAAATCAATGCTCGTATGGAACAGTATCTCCGGGTGTTTGTAAACCATCAACAGGATGATTGGGTGCAGTGCTTACACTTGCTGTGTTTGCCGCAAATATTGGCATGTCTGAGTCGATGAAGTGTACTCCATTTTTGCAGTTCAGGGTGTCGCTCCACGAATGTCGTTTGCAGGAGAGCCAACACAAGAGCGGGATCAATGTCGTTTGGATGCTGATTAAGTTCAAGCTATGATGCAGCAAGTTCATGAAGACTTGCGGGTTGAGATGAGACAAAGTCAAGCCCTACAGGAGGAGGGGGCAAATAGAGGACGTATACCTGCTCCGAATATTCAAGTTGGATCGAAGGTTTGGCTGGACGCTTGCAATATTGGAACAACCTGAGAGACGCGGAAGTTGGATTGGAAATGGCTGGGATCTTTCCACATGTGTAGACATGTATCCCCTTATGCGTATGAATTGGATTTACCTGCGTCAATACAAATTCATCGAGTTCAACCTGTTTCGCTTTTAGATGAGGTAGTGGAAGATCCCCTGGTGGGGCAGCGGGTTGAACCTCCCCCATCAGTAGAAGTCGACAGAGAAGGGGAATATCAAGTATCCAGTGTTGAGGATAGCCGGGTGTATCGAAGTCAGTTACAGTACTTGATCCAGTGGACGGGTTATGATTCCCTCACGTGGGAACCAGCCCAGTTCGTTGATGGGTTACAGGCGGTGGAGGACTTTCATCAAGGATACCCTATGAAGCCTGGACCGTTGGGAAATGCTCTCGGAGGACCTCGAGCGAAAGGGGGGGACAATGTCATGGCGCTGGAATATGCGGATGTACTTAAAAGTAAGAAGAACAATGCGGAGAGGGTGTCGAAGGAATGGTGTTACGGAAAGGCGGAGACGTTGGGAGACGTAGAGGAAGCGATGAGATGGTGACTGTATAATTTGGTATGATAAGGGAGTGGGCGGAGGTGTTGCGACGTTGGATGATATGGCGTGGTTGTATTGATAAGGAGTTGAGTTGATGGTGTGTAAGATGATGGGATGAGATTCAGATGGTACATTGGAGCATGAGGAATGATTCCAGGGTGGCAGACGAATTGTATATAAAGAGAGTGTTGTTGGCATTGGAGGATTTCCTTTTCTTCTCTCTTTACTCGGTCTCTTGTTTTGCAAAGCAAGTTACGACTTTGAACCATCTTCGACTCTTGTTTTGACATGATTCCCTCGATACGAACTTCGAGCGTCATCCGCCTTGTTTGCGATATCACATTTGAGTTACCAATATCACCTACGCCCGACCCCGCCCGTTACACTCTTTGTGTTCATCCAATCCGCAAACTGTTCTGGCAATTCCCTCTCTGCACTGTCTATCAGGTTTGGCAGCCTGATGAATTGCATCAGTTGCTTTTGGGTTTAGTTAAAGACTTATTGCACTGGCTGCTTAAATACCTGAAAGCTAGAAATGTCAAGGATCAATTTGACAATCAATTCACATCAGTACCAGGGTATCCATGCCTCCAGCGCTTCTCAAAACCATTCGATACGATGAAAAGCGGCTCCTGACATGGAAAAGACATCTGGGGCATAATCAGAACACTAGCAGTGGATTGCGATCCAATTTCTGACCACTCCCAGGATGTCAAGAAAACTGCAGCCAAAACAGCCTCTGAAGAATTGTTGATGGGAGCAGTGCAGGAATTATGTGAATTCTCTCTACTTGTCAGCGAACAAAATTACTCTGATCTATCCCTCACAGCACTAGATGATGCACGGAAGCGACTTTACAAGAAGCAGGGTGCCTTTCGAGATCAGAAAATGTCGAAGTCTGGCACGGCCAAAGTGGAGGATCTGTTGGCAAGAGAATCCCATCAGTTACGAGAACAAAAGATTCATAAAATCTGTACTGCAATGAAGGCTCAGCTGTACAGGGCTGAAATGTTCACTACAACAAAACAAAGGCAATTTCAGGTGCTCCTGAATAGAGCCTGAAAAGCGGAAGCCATACGGTCATATGCTGATCGGCAAAGGGCAATTGAGCGATTGGAGCATGAAATCAAGCAGGTGACACCTGCGAAACTCAAGCTTTTCGATAAATTATTCTAACAACATGAGTGACAACTATTGCAAGAAGTCAGGACTAAGGCAACTGGTCTTAGAAGCATATTGGCTAAAGAACTTGCTGAAATGAAGACTGGTGCAGATGAAGAGCCTTACGGGACGGTAAATATGACCGCCGACAAGCATATGCAATTTCAGATCCGTCTATCCGATGCTGAGATTGAAGCCACCACCTGCAGTATCACTGATACGGACTGTGTTGTGAATCAGCTTGAGAGAGAGATTTATGGTATCACTTCGAAAGACCAGATGCGGTTCACAAAGGTATTCTCCATCCGCTCGGTTGGGTTTGAAGCTTCGTTGCAGGAAATCGGTATTCAGGAGCTCTAGAAAACTGTCGAACAGCGTGTAATCCATGTCGGATATCTAAAGATACTACTTGTGAGCCATATGTCAGGGTCAATTCGGAGAATGGGTTCCAGGGACAATTTCACCTCAGATATTTCTGAATGGCTTCATATCGGCAATGTGAAAGATGCATATCGATCTTCCAACAAAGTCAATTACATTCAACAGATGCTCAAGTACATTGACTGGTGTAGCAGTCTTTACAATATGGAGGAGACACTGTCCTATCTTGCCCTTTAAGGCTGGTACGATATTGACTCTGCGAAAGATTTCAACCTACTATCAGCTGCCAATACACGGCAAAATACATGCAGAGCCCATCTTTTATGCCTCCACCATTGTCAGGAAGAGCCATTTTTCCACCCCATATCACAACAGGTAGAACATTTGAGAGAAACGCATGTCCGTGGCATGTGCAGAAGTATCAAATTGACCTCAGTGAGAAATACATCAGTAGATTTTCGAATTCCCAACTCTGGACAGCTATTTTGTGCACAAATTGAAGACGACTGGGGACATGAAGTTAGTGGACTGATGTTCGGATATGATTAGAATGTACTCATAGACAGTATATTTATTAAACTTCAGAATGGGCTGTTGTTCTACTGTCAACCATTTCACTGCCCTACATCTGGTGAGCGTCTGGGACTTGATTTCAAGGTAGAATATACCAATGCCAACCAAGGGATCATGCCGGAATCTCAAAACATCTGGGTCCAATATACGGACAGTGACCTCGCTAACATCTTCCAAGGCCGAGTTTCTTCTTTGCCTGTATTATACTTTCGCTGGACTCCACCGAATCAGATTCTCCAAATTCAGAAGTGCCTGCCCTCCGGTAGAACTATATTGACCTTCTCGAAGATTTGCGAGAAGACTCAACAATGGGTATTACATCCTCAACCTCAAGAATATGCAGTGGTAATAGGAACAAAGTACTAACATCTGCATGGGTGGGCTGATTGTGTTGACGGGTTCATCCGGGTTGTCAAACAGACTGATACGATGCATATTGTACCTGTTGGAGCAATTGTTGGACCTGCACATTTGGTGTGGGAGAATCATGCTATATTAGAGAGAATCGATAGCGTATGGCTTGTAAATAATCATGTGCATTTAGATAACTACTGGAAAGGACCAGTTTGGCAAGGAAGGCAGCTGTCGGTTTGATCTTCACAAACCATTACCGAGCATCTTGCTATCGCAGCATTCACTGTTTTAAACGCGGGAAACACAACCGCCCGCATCTTCACTTCTCAGACATCAGCGCGAGGTTTGTTTATTAGATGTCATGTTTGCTCAATTGCAGCGTGGGAAAACCCTCCTTTTGCCATTTTTGCTGTATCAAAGGCAAGATGCATGTCAGACTGTTCTAGCTGTGCCTGAACTCCTTACTTTCCCATAGTAGCTGACATGTTGAAAACCTACATGAAATAAGCTGTTGCTTCTTAAGTGAGATCCGGCTATTACATCAACCCTGTATGAGTCTGTAGCTTCTCAAATGTCATTACAGCCTGTTCGATCCACTCCCGGGGATGTTTGTCACTAGATGTGTACTCGCAAAGTATAAAACTGACAACATCATGATGTTCCATATTGCGGAATGTGCAGACAAATGCCTTGGTCGACCATGGAGTTTTCCCTTTACCGGACACAATAAATTGGTCACCTAGCTCTCAAGGTACCCCAGCTGCACATTATATTGCTAGTTGGCCGCCACCGATTACGATATGGAGTTGCTCACAGCGAATCGCATGCTGCTTTCTTTTCGTGCTGCTTCTGCTGTGCCTTATCATTTTTAAATGTGCATTATGGGTTATATTTTCGGTGGCTGCTATTGCAGCATCACAGTGGACTAACTGGTGTCTAACGTACAGCTGAGCCTCACCAGGTGGCGCATTGGATGAAGCATCTGTGGCTCGGCTGGATTCGGATACAGTCGCACCGGTCTGAGGTGTTCAAGAAGCCATAACTTGCTGTTGAGAACAGGTGAGGAACATGATAATCAAAAGAAGTGGGAAGTCCTCAGGATTATATAGTGAGCTACAAGTCAAAATTGAATGAGCGACAGCCAACTTGCACTTTCTATTCAGAAAGAATTCTACTGCATAGCGCTGCAGTGGATTTGAATGGTCCCACAATTTGCAGTAAGTTGGCCCAATGATGTTTGTGTGTTCACAGGGATACATCGTCATGAATGAAAGCAGAAATTTCATGTTTGATAGATATTAAAGGGATAATCTTCGATGGAAAGGACTTGTGGTGAGGTTTGTCTTCAGACATTGCCGGGATCTTGCATGACTCACATGCTGACCACAATGACATGATGTATAGTTAACATGACCATTCGGAATAAAGTCATAGTCAATACGCAGGTTTTTGCTTTCTTCAAGTTGATCAAAGCTACCAACCATGACATAAATGATGCAACTTGCCTCCATGTGGGCAATATGTTGCAACATCCAAGATCTCACCAAACAACAAGGTCAATACAAGATACTATGGTCAATGCGCCAAAAGAAAATCATTCACCACTTCCGGCAGGCAAATACAGCAAATACACAAAGCAATTCACACGACGATGTCAACAAGCGAATGAAGGCCAGAGTGGCTTGGAAGCATCCAGGGTCCGAGCTTTGGGAGCATTGCGCAGTATATGATCTGAAAAGAAGCTTTCTGTAAAGAAAAGATGGGAAATGTGCTTTTTAAGCAACGAAGAGAAAAAGAAATTGATTCAGGATTGTGTGGATAGAGAGACCGCGGTGGCAAGAAAGCGAGTTCGCGATGCAGAGACACCGATTATGCAAAAGCTGGAAACTATATGAAATGCTGAACAGGCATGATCAACACCCAGAAAGCCTGACGAAGCTTTGGTGGAGATGTTGTATGCGATCTTGCAAGTTCCGACAAAAGGAGGATGGGGAAGACAAGGAATAGGACGACAAACATACAGAGCTTGGCAAGCTGAGTGAAGATGACGAACCTGGCTGGGTGATGGGCACAATGTCCAAAATGGTACAGTACCGCATGCAGCGTTTTCGGATGCAGCATAGCATGCTTGATGGAATGATGTAACCGGTATGGGGGGACGCGCCTGACTACGTTGGTGAGCGGAATATGAAGTACAGAACGACCTAATTGAAGGTGCAGGCAGTTGTGAACCCCCAACCAGCCATGACTGCATCCACACCATCACCGACCACATTTGGATAGTGTATGCAGACTTGGGATATCATCCCCGGACAATCACAAATGCCAAATGTGACTTTTCTACTGGGAAGTGGTCAGCTGAGGCTGGCTTCGCAGAAACCTCACTGACACCAACCCATAGCATCTCTCCTGCCTGACAATGTACCCGATTCGTCACAGATTCAGAATGCAAAGCCCGTTGAACCCATCAGTTGTTACTAATGCATATAGTGTCCCAAGCCAATTACCACATAGAATTTGGATTCGGACGAAGACAGGGTGATGGCTCCTGGGTCGCCAGCAGAGTATATAGCAAAATATATTATATCGACGATGTATCTCCAGTAAAAGCAATTTGTGTACCAATTTTGTTACATGTCAGTTGTTTCTGGATTTCAGTGGCTGAATTATAACACATGAGAATTTGTCAGTGTGTTTGCAAGGGTAGTACGAGCCATGGAAACATTCCAGACTCCAAATCGAGTTGGTAGCCGACCACCAAACATTATATCTTATTACCTGTTACGGTTACATGAGAACCTAAAGCTTTAATTAGAGATCAAATCTCCTTACAAACTATGAGTCGGTGATGTCAAACAACTCATGAAAGAACCAGTCATTACGCCACCTGAACCCGGATAAATAACAACCGTCATGCTGTATTAATCCATGCTGCCAACTACATAACTCTCTGCTCAGACCAGCTGCACATGGCCGAGATATTGAACATTGCATATGGTACATCATGGAAATCGAGGAGAATGAGCTGGATAAGGACTGGTGAGGAAGTTGGGCGATATATATCTATAACTAGTAGATGGATATTTATGCCATGAATTGCTGGCCAGAAGAGCTGGAATGCGATGGACGTACGTCATTTATCGTTCAGATGATGTGTATAGTGGTGTCGCAGATACTGAGAGGTCTTCAAGATTTTTGGATACAAATGACTATACATAGACATGGCATATTGGATGTCACTAATGACTGTAAACATTTTGTGTACAATTGTTGAGCATCCAATGACTGTTACTATGTGTATAATGTGAGATCCAAGGTGTGTGTTAACGGAGCGTCAACGATTTATAGTCTCACCCAATCAGCAATCAAAGGGCTGGATAGTCACATCCATACAAAGAAGATGTATTGGCCGTCTTAATAGGTAGAAAGGCAAGCGATAGACCCATCCAAAGACATGAGCATCAATTGAGCGTCAATGATTTTTCGGCTTGCATCTTGGATAATCACTGGGCTGTGCGATGGCTTTTACCCATAATCACAGTATTGGCTGCTGTTATGGGCAAAAACACTGGTGACAATATCGCTACTATCTCCTAAAATGAGTGTCAACGGAGTGTGAACTATACCTGATATTGCAACCAAGATAATCGGAGGGCTATGAAACAGCGTTGACCCAGAATCATCATATTGGTCGCCTTCATGGGCAAAAATGGTACCAATGAGATCGCGTCTGCCTCCTACAAATGTGTTGCATCCAAGTGTCAACATTTTTGCGTCTTGCATCATGGACTATCAAATGGCTGTTCGGCTGTGTTATCCAATAACCACAGTATTGGCTGCCTTTCTAGGCAATTATGCTACGAACGATGTTGCTACTACTTTCTCAAAATCAGCATTAATGGAGCGTCAAGCATTGTTGGTACTGCATGATGGATAATCGATGGGCTATGCTACGGCGCGAACCCATAATCAAACTATCAGCCACCTTTCTAGGCAAAAATAGGAGGAACAATATTGCAACTGCCTCCTAAAAATAAGCGCCAACAGAGCGTCAACGGTTTTTGTTGGGGCTCAGTACATTGCTCATCAATCGACTCCACTGCGTAGTTCCTGCATGGAGTTATTAACGGTTAGTCTTTTCTATATGGCCCTATATTCAACTTCACAAATATGAATGCCATATTTCACAGGGCTGACTTCTGTCTTGCTTGTAGCTCTAAAGTCACCATTTAAAAACCAGCATTTTACTTCTCTGTAACATTACTTTGCACAGCCACTACAAAAAACTCAGCTTTCAAATTCCTACCAGGATGTCAGATTGAACATCTATAAATACCTCGTAGCTAGTTGTTATGACATGTTGCAAAATGACGATGTCTTTAATTGTGATTGGAGCGACCGTACATTACAAATCATCGTTTATGCTTGTGGGGCTTCCATCAATATAGACTCAATGCGTCCTTGTTCCTTGGAATCATTCAATATGTCGGCCTTTGTAGTGATTCTGATTACACTGCGAAACTGGAGAGACCAGCAGCGTTGGCATATTATGTATCGTTTGTCATCAAGTTCTTCGCCATCCATTAGAACCTGGGACCAGCTGAATGGGGAAACACTTGCTGGGAAACTAGGAAGTCGCGAGGTTAAACAATTTCACAGAGTCGAAAATACCCGAATTGAGTAGTTCAAATGGTCAAGGGAACAGCTTTGGCCATACTGAAGCGAGAAAGAAGTTGAGGAATTCGTATTGTAAGTTCGCAAAGGAAATTCTCATTTGACCTTTGGCTTTTATGGAAAGTGATGCAATTGACAGATACAATGTTCCAACTTGGCAGCGTAGAACTTTGATATTGCCGAATTTCACCAAGACACCAGGAAGCGCTACCTCATGTTAGGATTTGTTTTGGCCCATATTCTATGCAACATAACATCCAACCTAGAGCTACGACGGTCATTCAATGCTTTACACAAAGGAATGGTGCTGCCATCTGTCAGCACGCTGACCAACATTTGCTAGAGAGAATACACATCGACAGTGGATGCAATTAAGAAGCAATTGCCGTGTAGCAATAAAGTTAGTTTAGCTTTAGGCGGGTGGACATCAATGAACAAACTAGCCATAGGATCAGTCATTGCATACTATATGGATCGAAACTGGGCATTACGAGAAATACAAATTGCTATTGTTAACGATGATAGCCTATTCTGTTCCATTTTCGAATGCTAAATCAGGATGTTAGGTCAAGGGTCAACAAACAGGAGCACGGCAAGCCGTACATTTCAAGGAAGTTCTTGATCTTTGTGAGCTGACCAATGGCCGTTTACTTCAAATTACAACTGGTAACGCTTCTCAAATTACTTGATGTCTAGTGAACTACCAACAACCTCTGTGGCCTCCAGAATCGGGTGTCGTGCATTGAGACACCACATCCTATACATGTCATATGTCATTCGGCTTGCTCAAGGTTCATTCACAAGTAGTCTGGGTGTAAATGGCCACACCAAGTTTTGGGAAGCCCATGAGCACGATCCGCAATTTGGAGAAAATGAAAGCATAGATATTGGGATGAATCAAAGACTTCGAAAGGAAGGCAATCATAGAATCAACAAAGTGTCTGCAATGAGACCAGGTTTGACAAAGATGATTTAGAAAGAAATTATTTTGACATAATTTGACAGTCCTGAAACTGACTCTGATATAGTACAGAATGCTTGCAGTATTGATTATGCTAACACCTGGTCGTGGAAACGAATTCATCAATTGGCAAAAAACCAAACTACAAATTGCTGTACTACCTATTATGGATATGAACACACGGTAGAATTCGACAGAGGAGCTGCTCATGCGGGACTACCGAGTATTGGAATTCACCAGTGAGCAGCTCAAGAATCCAAACTTCAGTGAAAACCGACCACTATTTACAACACAGAATGAATGGACTATCGTCAAGTATATCATGGAAGTTTTGAGGCCATTCTGGTACTGAATGCATTGGATGTCAAAAAGGAATACAGTTACTGTGCATCATGTTATCACTGTCTACAATGACATGTTCGATCATATGGATGGCATTATGCGAGATCTACGTGACCAGATCAATCAATGCAAGCAAGACTTATACATTGCGGTGAAGTTTGCCCGACAGAAGCTGTCCACATATTATACTGAAGCCACTCCTGTGATGGGTATGCTTCTCATTTCAGCACATATCCATAATGCTTTCCGGATTTTACAATCGGTTAGAATGTGGGACAAGGGAATCGATATTAATTCTGATGACGAGACTTCTTATGCTATACAATCCCAGGAGGCATTTCTGAAGTATGTGGAGAATGAATACTGTGCCAAGTATTGATGTTTGCCCGTCACTAAACACAAAAGTGTACCAAGCAACAATCTATGTGCTTCCCCAATGGCTTCAAGATCTGTTCAAACTTCTGATAAGCAATATGATTTGACGAGCGACAATGAAGGATACTTAATGCCCAACAATGTGACAGAAACGATGCCCAGACGAAGCAATTGCGCAGCACACCTTCCGACCGCTGAAAGGCTCTATTTGAATTCACCATCTCAATGACCACAGAACTGGTGGCAAATTGATCCCAATCATAATGATTACCACTCTGACCCTACACAGAGTAACAGTACATATTGTATCCCAGATATCACGGACTGGTGGCATCAGCAAGAGAAAATACACTCAAAGTCTGCCGATCTCTCTAATGTGGCACACGACATAATCTCTATCATATAAAATTGTGTTGGAGTGGAGCCTAGATTCTCCCTTGGATGAGATGTGATCGGCAGGAGGCAAACAAAAACCACAGGGGAGACCCTTCGCAAAAATGCCAAAGTAAGACAATTTGCTCAAGCCAACAATGTGTTATTGGGAGGGGTTGACACAGCATTTGGTACCACAAATACTGATAACAACTTGGAAATCAAAAGAGAGACAGAGCAAGATAAATTGCATGGAATGGCCAAGGTCCACAACATTTTGGAGATATGGTAGGGCACCCTGCACCTACGTGCTACACAGCAGAAATCACACGCTCAAAATATTCAAATGACTGCCGTAGGATACATTTCAGATACTGAAGAGATCGTCAAAGTGTCCTGGTAGAACCTTCAACATAATGGTGTAACTGCATTTGAACTGTTGGACATATCACCTGTGCTACCAGTGTTGTCTGCGAAGGACCTCCCAGCAGAACAAACTCAAGTAGTGAGTATCCACTAAATCAGATGAATTGACCACCATCCGGCCAAAAGTGGTGAGGACAGTGCATCTGATAGTATATTGGATACCTAAAAGTGGCTTGTCTGAAATAGGGCCTTAGACATTTCAACTGACAGTGCAAAAGAATGGGGGGCAAACAATGAATCTGACATTGGGCTAGGCAATGGCGTCGAGCATCCAGAAACTCCATAGCAGTGGGATGTGAGTGCTGCACAGAATTTTCCTTGATTGTTTGGGCCAACACGGAGATCCAAAAGAGACACTGAGAAGGTGTTGATGACAGTTGGTACAATGGAAACGAGAAGGAATAAGGGTACCAAGAACAAGTAGGACAGATTGAGCCAATGGATCTTCACCAAGTTCTTTCTGTAGTTTGACTGAGAATTTCATTTAAAGAAATATTATCGGAGAATATAATGTAGTCACCTTTGAATATTCGGTTATAGATAGAAGTTTAGGACACATACTGAACTATTTCGCAAGACGTATAGATTTTAATAGAATAAGAGCGACCAGTTCAAGAAGATTACTGGGCTCGGCTTGTCCCAAGGGCCGAGTCTGGATCAAGCAGAAAGGCTACCAATAATGTTAAATTATTATGAATGCAATTACTGATGGCGGCAGATGTTGAATGGGCAATACAATAACATGAGGATCAATGGAGCATCAACTATTACCAGTCTTGTCAGTATACTAATTCAAATGTGGCTTGGTCTCTGGCTATACATAAGCAACGTAATAGCAGCCGTTATGCACAAAATAGCGCACGGCATGGTCACTGCCCAATTCTGAAAATAAGCATCAACAGAGCGTCAATGATATTTGGCTTTGCATCTTGGGTAACCTTGTTGGCGATTTGTTGCTGCCATCCATAAATGGGGTATTGGCTGCCTTGACAGGCAAAAATAATAGCCACATGCTCCCTGCCCCATCCTCAAATTAAGTGTACACAGACCGTCCACAATTACTTGTGTTGGATCTTGGTAATCTATGTGGCGGTTGCTTGCAAACATCCATAAATGGGGTATTGGCTGCCTTTATAGGTAAAAATAAACGCGCCACACTCCCTGTCTCATCCTGAAAATCAGCATCAATGGAACGTCAACATTCTTTGCTTTTGAATGTGGGGTAATCTAACTTTTGATTGGTTGCAATCATTCATAAATAAGATATTGGCCGCCTTTAGGGGCAAAAACAATAGCCACACACTCTCTGCCCCATCCTGGAAATGAGCATCAATGGAGCATCACCGATTTTAGGTCTTGCATCGCTGCTATTCTAAGTGTCGCTTTGTGCCAATAATTCATATACGATGTCTTGGTTTTCTGTTCATCTGAAACAGGGCATCATACATGCATTACCCCATCATGAAAATGAGCATCAATGCAGCGTCAACAATGTTTGGCCTTGTATATTGGGTATTTATGGTATTGTGCTGATTCATCAGCTCATAACAGAAATGTTGACTGCCTTTCTAAGCCAAAATATAACATAGAAAAGGCAAAGCACAGATTCAAAAATAATTGATATCACAAGCTGCATAACATGCAAAGCCAGATTATTCACCGCTAAATACCAGATCGTGATACTATAGTATTATCAAACTGCACTAGTGAGAGTGTTGTATGAATCTTCGGATGGACCCACTGAGCAACCCACTGACAACCCTCCCAATTCACACTGATTGGAAGATTTCAATTCAACAGTTCCTGAATTGACAGTGCAGGTTGATTGACTACCAGCACCGCCAATGGGGGAACTGTTCGGTTCCGAGCCGGATCTGGTCCCACAGCGACCGTCCCTAACAGGTGGTAACACTACTATTAGTTAATTCTTTAAGGACAATAAGTTAAAACTATAAAAGATGATAATGTTCAACCGCTGAGCTTGTTCTTCAATTTCATTCTGTACTCCTCCATTGCCATCTGCACTGCCGTTCTCAATCCAGCACTTCCCTATCAGGCACTTCACCTTTCCCAATGGCACACCTCATTTCCCCCCAAATTCATCATATTGCCATTCACACTCCATTTTGATTCATAGCTGGCCAATATCTCAATTCCAATTTTGTAGATATCACGAATCAAGCGAAGTAACATTGGGATTCAATTTTATTCACTCCCCAGACCCAAAACATTTCAAAATGCAAGCAGTGGCTCTAGCTTCTATGAATAGTTGATCAATTGTCAGTTTCTGTGGTTGTCAGCTCTAGTGAAAGAGAAGATTTTGTGGATAAGCGTGAAACAATGTTTGATTGATATGAACCAATAGCATGGTCCAGTTATTGTTTGGTGTGTACCTGCTTTCACTGTTCAATTACGAGTGATTATCTTGGGTTGCTGATATATAGCGATGTAAACAATAGAATATTGAATGAATCTGTTGCATACTATAGTATGATTTGGCAGTTGCTAATGAACAATAACCGGTACATCATATGGGAAGGGTATTCAATTCCTCCTGTACACCAAGGGAATACCAGGTGATGCCTGTGGTCCTCCAAATAACTATCCAAAAGATTCCTGGCATCTCTTACAGTAAGTTTGAGAATCTTTTATTGGTCACATCCCAGTCACAGGTGCTCTCTAATGTACCACAAATGCTTCTGTACCAGTCATCTGAGTTCCAAGTTACTCTGAAAGCTGGCCAGAGTGCCCTCCTAGGGTCTGATCCTCTCCTTAAAATGACTATTCCAAGTTTACACTCAGCCTCCTCTTGCACACTACTGGGGATACTAGTGACTAAGATTGATATTGCCGATGTAGTGATTGGTAAACCTGTTATCATGGGAATGGAGAGGCTTGAGTACAACATGGTCCGTAGGGAGATGAGAGGTTACATTGGAGCATTCACACAGTCGATCTTGAGATGATGAAGTGCTTGGTGTATACTGTACTCCATGTATGCAGTGCTCAGTGTATGCCTACCTCAGTGTATGCTTCATTCAGTGTACACTGTACTCAGCATTAAGTTATCATCCTGGCATAAAGGGATAGCGAGGGATGACCTAACTTCTGAGTCTCTGTGGATGGTGCAGGTGAGGCTGAGACTGCGAGTGATGTGAGGAGATCAGGTTAATTATCATGAACAACTGCATTAGCAAAATGTCAAATGGTTTGGAAGTTATAACTGAACAACTCAGCAACTCTGAACAGCTACACTGATGTCTTCAGATGCTTTCAGATGCTCCCAGATAGGCTGAATGTAAAGCGATGTGCTCAGAGACTACTTCTCCAGTGCTCCTTAATTGTCCGGATGTTGTGGAACAGAATAGAATAATATCCTCAACAGTATATGCTTGTCTTCAAAATGCTACAAAATCAAACTATTTCAATGTGCAAATGTCGAAGCTATTGGGAGTATTGGCCGCCTCTCGAAGACATTTCCATTGCACTACAAATTGGTAGCCATACTCTCTAAGAGTGATTCTGATAATGTTAATGTCAAATGGTAAAATTCAATTAACTATCATCGTTCGGCACACCTCGATTTATACATTGCGACTGAACATATGATCATGTAGGTAACAAAATCAACCAGATTACTTACAAGTCGTGTGCTATCAATTCTATATGATGCAGCATTCTCTCGCACCAAATGTGCCGGTCCAACAATTGCTCCAACAGGTACAATGTGCATCTTATCAGTCTGCTTGCCAACCAGGAAGAACCCATCAATACAATCAGCCCAACCATACAGATCTTTCTACTGTGAGGAAATTCCCACTGCATCTTGTTGAGCTTGAGGACGTGATGTCTGTTGTTGAGTCTTCTTGTACCTCTTAGAAATGGTAGATATCGTTTTTCCTGCGGGTACACTCTCCAGACCTTGCATGCTCTGACTCACTGGAGTCCAGCAAAAGTGTAATACGGGAAAAGAAATAACATAGCCTCGGAAGGTGCTATCGAGGTTACTGTCCGTAGATTGGACTCATGTGTTATGAGATTGAGGCATGATCCCATGGTTTGCATTGGTATATTCTACCTTGCAATCAAGTCCCAGATGCTCAACAGATGTAGGGCAGTGAAATGGTTGACAGTAGTTCAACTGTCCATTCTGAAGTTCATAAATAGACTGGCTTGCAGTACGTTCTAATCATATCCGAGCACCAGTCCACACACTGTGGGTCCCCAATCCACGTCAATTTGTGCCAGGAATAGCTGCGCAAAGTTGAGAATTCTGTAATCATCTAATCCATCTCTGAGTGAGGCAATGTTGATACTTCTGCACATGCCGCAAACATGGGTGTCGCGAAAATAATGTACCTGCTGTGATACCCAGTAGTCAGTTGGCGCTTCCTGACGATGCTGGAGGCGTAGATGATGCACTCTGTGAGCATTTTGTCCATCATTGGCAGCGGATAGTATGTTGAAGTCTGTTGCGGAGACAATATATTAGTAGGCTTGAAGGGCAAGTGGGGACAGTATCTCCGGCATATAGTCAAGACCAGTACAACTGTTATTGTGTTTGAGTATCTCTCGAATTGAATTGACGGTATTGGTAGATTGATATGCCTCTGTGACCTTGTCAATATATAGTGTTTCTAAAGTGTTAGTTGTAAAATTGTCAGCAGAATCCATGTACCGAATTAACTACAATATATGGCGCACAAGATGCATCTTTGGATAACAAGAATCTATCAGACACTGTTTGATTGTTTTACCTGGGCTTCTGAACGCCAATTGCCATTGACCAAGGATTACACTCATTCAAGCAGATAGACAAATCCATCTTAAACCCCATTTGCTAAGTCGTAGTGACACCATAAATCCCACACTGCACCTGATTTACAACACGGTCTGTATCAGTGATACGCCATGTGGTAGCTTCAGTCTCAGGATCGGATTGAGGTACCAGAAATTCCACATTCCTGTCCATGGTCATGATTGCCATTACGTAAAGCTCGTCTCCTGCATCAGCCTTTACTTGTGAAAGCGTTTTGGCGAATATACTTCTGGGACTGGTTGCCTCAGTTCCGACTTGCTGCTATAGATGTTTCTCATGATGTTGCAATAATTCATCAAAAATCTTGTATTCAACAGGCATCACTTGATGGATTCCGCACTCCAATCGCTCCATTGCATTCTGCCGATCGGCAGCTCACCATTCAGTTGCCATGTGTCAGGGTCAATTCAGGCGCACCCAAAATTGCCTTTGGTTGGTTGATTTAGCTTTTTCAGCCCGATGCACTGGAACCTCCATTGCAGCACAGCTTGTCTGAATGATTTTTTCTCGGAACTGATCGGATGCTCTTGCCAAATGTTGATTGACTTTGGCCTTTGCAGACTTCACCATATTCTGATCTCGAAATGCACCCTTGTTCGTGTATATTCACTTCAGTGCATCATCTAGCGCTGTGACGGATTGATCATAGTGATTGTGTTCACTAACATGTAGAGAGAATTCACATAATATACACACTACTCACATTACCACTCCATCAGAGGTTGTTTCTGCCGTAGTCCTCCCAGCATCCTTGGAGCAGTCAACAATCAGAATGCAATTCACTGCCAATGTTCTGATCATGCCCCTGATCTCCTTTCCATTGCAGGAGCTGCATTTCGTGGAATGGAATGGTTTAGAGCAGCGCGGAAGGCCCAGACATTGTGGTACCAATGTGAATCGATTGTCAAATTCACCATTGACATTGCTAGCTTTCAATTAGTTGAGCAAGCAGTGCAATTTGTCTTCAAGTAAACTCAAGATTAGCTGTTGGAATTCATCAGACTGCCAAAGGTGATAGACGTTGCGAAGAGGGTATTGCCAAAACTGACTTTGGATGGGATCAACAGCAAGAGTGTACAGATCATTTATATTGGATTCATTCAGAAGTTGCGAGTAAACATGCCAATCTCTTCAGTTATCAAGTGGTCGTAATGTGGAATGCCCCGTTGGTGGATGTTCAAGAGTTTCACACATTGGGTATCTGCCATATGACACTTGAGTAACCATAGCTTGTTCTGGATAATCCCAGACCCAGGCCGCCAATAGAGAATATCACTATCTGTGGAATCCAACAGCGCAATTCCATTTCAAGCCAGTACCAGTTATGTCAGATTTCCAGAGTGGGAAGAGCACAGTTTAAACCCTGGAATTTAGGGGTCCGGCAGATGTCATTTCCAATATTACCAAGTGTCAGATACAGCGCCATGGCATGTTGATCACCCGAAAAATTGACCAAGTGAGTCTTGTTGGATTCACAAATAACAGGCACAATCGTTGCCATGGCAGGAAGCTGGTCTTGCCTATCCCACCACCAATCACGCTTTTTAATCTGTCTGTATAGTTGGCGACGTTCCGAGTCTGCGAGGCATACTGATTCGAAATCAAGCTGTGGCCGACAAGGGAGATGTGCCAAAACGAACTGTATGCATACCAAAATATCCCTGTGGTATAAGATTTTGAAGATATGTGAATGATCTTCAATTCAACTATCATCGCCAATCCTGAAATTGAGTTCAGAGAGGAGCTTTCGCAGTGCAACTGCTGATTGTAATCATATGATTTTGAAGTTGTCCAGTCCACACGCCAGAAGTAAATCTATCTATGTTTTCGTTCACTGACTAAATGATCGAACCTGTTGAATGTCGTGTGCTGACCGAAATGGATGCTATTGATTCCATTGTTCTGAGTGCTTGCAATGATTGTTGTACAATCCTGTTGCTTTGGTACATGCTTTCCCCCCAGTATTATCCACTCCAACTACCAACCTATAAGCCTTTGTGTTTGTTTGATCAAGAGTAGAGGTCGGATCAGGCTTCTGGGGCTCAATAGTTTCATCATCAGGAGTATTATAAGGTGGTGGCATGCCAGGAACGTTGTCATAGGTTGGATGATTAGTTGAGTAGCTCATAGCTAGCCATTCAGGTGCACAGACTGAAGTGGAAACATGCTGGCAAGGGTTGATACCTCTCTGCAGGAGGTAAAATCCCTTGAGGTAATAGCCCATGAGTCTTCGATATTTGGTGATATTGTCATTAGTGAGCCTCAAGTCAGTTCACATCGATCAATATAGTGTGGCAGATTCAACATATACCACCTTTCCAGTGAGTGCTGAACATTGTGGAGGAATTGTCAGTGATCATGTATTCAGATGAATCACAATGATGCTTCATGGGGTGAGTTAGAGCCTCATGGATGTTAGGTTTGAAGAGAGATAACTCAACTTAGCGTATCACAGCTGCAATCCACCCTGCTAAATGGGTGACAGGAGTGTTAAATAAAGTCCCCTTATGATCAGCTTGTTTATAAGCCAAGACATATAAATCCTATTCAGCACAAGGATCATGCAAATTGTCTGCTGAAAGTAGATAGCGGAGAAGAGATGGTTTCCATTGTCATCACTGCAATTGCCTTGATGGGCTTTATCTTATACTACGTCCATGTGGCATTGTGAGTTTATAGTTTAGCTTGAGCCTCTGAACAGCTGATAATGAAGGTAGATTGTCTCTATGCAATGAATAGGTGAGCTTCCTAGTTAGCTGAATGCAGGTGCAATGATTGTCGAGAACTAATAGGATTGTTCCTGCAGTAACACTTCTTGACTGGAACATGGATCCTGAGGAGAATAATGCTGTTAAAATATGAAGCTCAATTGGAAGCAAGCAATATTGCTGCTTGACTCACAGGCCTCCTTTTGAATGAGGTTGCAAGGTCATACATACACAACTTATGTGTAATATTTGTAGTTGTGCTAACCTTCATGCTGTATATAGTTATTGGTGAGTTCCTTGAGATATCATATCATGTCCCTACCATGACCCGCAATGTCATGGAACCATATGAAGGTAAGTACCAATCCAATATCCTACTATATGAATTCGTGCATATCTCTAAGAAAGACGGAATGTGTGTGCTGAAGGTTTCTTTTTCCCAGCTGGATTGTTTTCGTGGATTAATGGTGGAGTATAACACCAAAGATTTTGACAACAGAATGCGATATAAAATGCCCATCATTCTGCTGAAGGTCGCTACTACCTGGAATTTACTCCACCATACTGAGATTTATTCTATACGACTTCTCGCATCCATAGATGTATAGCATTGTCTTTGTTCTCAGAACATGTAATGGAACAGATCTCCACCAAACACAGTGAATATGGCTTTTCCAGGTGGCTGATTTGCCACGCAACAATGCCACAAAGACAATTCAGAAACATCTGAAACTAGTTCTAGAACTCCCACTGGCAAAGACCATCTATTGGGAAAACACACCAATCAGTGTCATCCGCCACATGGGTATCATTACCTGCCTTGAAAGCAGTCATTTTGAGGTGCTCCACAGGTATATCAGCACTGTCCATTCAACACGACACCCTGTTCGGAACCAACCACCAGTGCATGCAAAGAATATGAAAGTTATGGGCCATGGTGGCAAGGATATAACCTTTACCGAGGTGGTTATGGTGGGTATGAAATGTTCCCCCCTCTGCAGATCCCAAAACAAGAGCCGACATCTCTTGGTGCTCTGAGAGTGCCTCCAGGACCACTGGAAATCCATGCAGTCAATCGGCGAACATCTTCCAGGCCAAATCCTCAGCCTGAATCTCATTGCACTACACCTAGAAGAACCCTGAGTAGCCTGTAAATGAAAATATTCCAGTGGCCTGGAGAACCTCAGAAAACTGAAGTCCAAAGGATTGCAGAGTCTCCCTCACTGCAGCAGATCACATCCAACGATTTTGATGCAGCAGATGCGAGGCACAATATGTCAGACATGCACGGTGCCGAAGGCAAACCATCAATCAACCTCAAGCCAACTGAATACTCCTTGAACCAATATCCCAAAAGGATGGCGCTGGCCAACTAATGTGCGTTCGACAGGTGGAATAATGTACGGGTTGCTGGGTTTCGGCAGCAGAAGTATTGGTCAATTACCCAGGATCAGGATTGTTTCAAACAGAGTTGAGATGGACCCCTGTACGGGAAGATGGCACATGCAGGTGATTTGGAAACATTGGAGAGCTGGCTGCCATTGGATACTTTTGACAATGCTTACTGGATGTGTTGGCAGTGGGTTCAGAAGTTTCTGGACACATGTGCAAGTCAAATTCAGGAAGGAAGGAGGTCAGCAAGACAAGGCAACCACTGACCAGCGACAGATTTGGGTGAGCGCAGGAGCACAATGGCAAAGAAAAACCTCCCCTAGTTGCCAAATACAAAGTTCATGGTTGTGATTCACTGGGTATCAAATTGCAAGGATATGATTCTAGCCCATACATATATCCAAGCCTTGTATACAGATGTGAGGTACTGGGAGGAGCTGGTTAATTCCATCAACAAAGATGGAGGCCAGAAAGAGCCATAGATTTTTACGATAATGTTCAAGTGCACCTTGATGCAGAAAGAATTAGACGAAGAGTACATGGGATTATATATGAGCTGGAAGCTAATCATGGACCCAACATATGACCGGATTGTGTACGACTGTTACCTTTGAAATACTTCCAAGTTGAAACTTGGACACAATGCAAAAATATTTTTGGTCAAAATTAAGAGAGCTACAGGCAAGGAGATTGCAGAGCACATGATTGGACCAGCAAATGTAATCCCCACTATCTATGTTACGGCTAGGTGTGCGCAACAGCTAATCATCATACATAGACATTGGAAGGTTTTGAAGAGGGTGCAAGAGAGGAGGGAGAGGAGAAAGGTACACTAGAGAATGATACTTGAATTAATGTAAGTTCTAATTGACAGAATAGCATTAATTGTATTGCATTCATATATATTCGTCTCAATTGTTGTTTGTATGTGAAATGTCTAAAATTGTAATGAATCTCAGGAGCGCCCAAATATGAGCGCATCGGCCCAGTATACATCTGGGTAACGCAATGAGATTATTGATGACGAAAACAATACAGGAAACTGTGCGATAGAGATTTAGGAACAAGCAGAGAATGGTAAGAAGGTCTTCAATCCAGCAAAAACCAGCTCAGTATTAAATCCAGTTCTCAGTACAATCAACTACCAATTTGAACATGAGTGTCTTGATGAGGCAGTCAGGCTGCTGAATACCCATCCTCTTTGCCAATCAACAGTTGACTGTATTCCAGGCCACAAGTATTCAATTCCAGGTGTGCCCAGTACTATGTTTCTAGCGCACCAGGTTTAGGCCATATGGTTTATCATGAGGAGGTGGGATTAGGATGCTGATATGCCAGCAGTATTGGTGGCAGATGATATGGGTGGTGGAAAGACTTCCACCTTGGTTGCAGCGGCAGTGATTCGAAAATTGGTGACTGAGATGGTGGTAATGGTGCTGCCACTGTCCATTTTATGGGGAATGCCCTTGAAGGGTGGGTGATTCTGGTGCACAACAACTTTCCCGGGATTGTCAGTGATGGACAGAAGTGGTATCTATTTCATGTATTGCATACTGTGCCCCACTGCCTGCTAAAGATCTAGACACAACTACCTGTTGGGCATCCGGTACATCTATCAGCCTTTGAACCAATCCTGGTGGTTACATTGCCTGGTGTGGCAGAAATTTTCAAGACAGTCATCGATGACATGAGGCATGGAACTTGTTTCAAACTGTTCAACTTGTTGTATGCCGAAGATGTGAATCTCACCCACCAGGATCTGGGAACCTGTATTGATCAGCCAGAAAACCGATGGATTATCCAACTTGGGTCATATGATACCTAAATATCGAGAGCGAAACCATCAAGCAATGGACAACTCGTTGACTGTGTATGTCGTTTTGCGATTATTGATCAGTTCCACTGGTTCAAGACTGAAAACTGTATGGGCTGGCAAATCGCAATGAATGCAAATATTGAATTCTATGTTCATGTCACCACTCCGCCAGGTTTCGATTCACTGTATGACTACTGTTGTCTGAGGACGTCACCGTGCTTAGGTGCCCCTGATGATCCAGAGGATGAAACTGTGATGCAAATGCACGGTGCTAACGCATTGCATTCCGCTGTAAAGAGTTTGATACATGCTATCCGGATTGAGGATGAAGGTGCTCAACAGGATGTGGCGCAACGGCGAATGTGGATGGTGAAGGCTTGGACAATATGGAGGTGGTCAGAATCAAAACTAGCCAATGGGACACCACTTATTTGGATACGGAAGGAGACTGTACACCTCATTCATTTTCAGTGGATTGAGGAGGAGCAAGCAAAACTGATAACCCATGTGGAAAGATTGCCTTTGCTGGGTGCATGAGAAGCATGGAGGGTTGGTCGATGGCGGTTAGCCAGTTTCTCGTTAGTGTTGGGAGACACCAAGGATTGCCTCGATGCTTCTAGACAATGGTATGATGAATAGCCACGTAATACTTGTTTGCATTCTCCAATTTTCCGATGGCTGTGAAACACACTTCTGCCAATGCTTGTCAACAATCCTGGGGAATATCCTCAACCTGACAAGGACAACAAATCAGAAGAGGTGCTTCTTCTGAAACCAGACAGATATGACAATGTACTCCCCGGTGCACCTTCTCCACAAATGGCGGTGAGATTTTCTCCTCTTCCTGGCCACCATCATCACTTGAAGTGGTGGCTAACCAAGTATTGTGAGGATCATGAGGATATATTCCACATGCATGCTGTAATGGGCAATGACAAATGCACAGAAATGTAGCTTACATTCCAGACTTCCCCAAATCCTACTGTATTTGTAACCACACCCCAAGTTGGTGGTACTAGCTTAAATCTGGCAGCAGCAAACCTTGCAGTATTGACTCAGATGTTCTGGGTATCAAATGAGCAGTGGCAGCCATTTGCATGAGTTGTCCGTTGAGTGTACAACAGTGTGCCACATACATGGTTACCGAATATATCTCCTGGTGGCTATAATAACCGCACAAATGATCTCCAGAAACATACTTCAGTGACTCAGATGAGAGTCCTACTTGGCTTGATAAGTCGACCGAACATCATGATGACGATGATATACTGGATTCTGGAGTCTCGTGAGGACCATAGCAAGCAATTGACAGTGAATGGAGACTCATGGCAGTCTGAGGAACCATTATCTTAGATTGTTAGGATGATTCATCAAGGCATCTCTCTTTAGAAAGTCATTTAACATAATTTTAACTGATCCAAATAGTCAATCTGTTTGTTTGTAAGGCACACTATACTGCATAGATAAATCGTTTCTCTCAGACATTTTGAAGTTAAACAAAGATCTGATGGTGGCCTTGTTAGAGGGGGAAATCATTGGGTAAGAGGGAGATTTCATTGGTGATCTTGATAATTAATGATGGCGAATATGAGATGATGTCAAATGATAAGTGAAATTACACATTTCCGACTAGCCTATCTCATAATAAATGGCATAAGTTGAAAGTTGAATATGATGCAGCAAAGGGCTTCGAAACATTTGTCAGTTGAAAATTTGTAGTACACCAGAAGTCTGAGGTGATGTATGCATTTCAAAGTCAAAACAGTCGACAAAGCATCATTCAACCACTTCCAGGTAAATTGGAGAATTGTTGGCATCTGTCCTGAATTTCATGACCACAGATGACTCCCTGCATATTGGCCAATCCCATTTGGCAATAATGTCAGCTGAGGCGCTTTTGAGTTGCTGTGGCAGAATATGAGAGACCAGCTTGCAGATTCGTAGCAATGCCGTAGCATTTGTTGTCATATGATTGAAATTTTGGTATGCTGGAGAATGATCAGCATATGTTTGAAGTCGCGTTATGACATCTCCAGCACAGCACATTTGCCAATCCCATTATGCACTGAGAAACTCTAAGCAATAATTAGTACTTGGGTTGGAAAATGAGACACGGCTCGCATATTCGTGGCAACGCCGTGGTATTTGGGGGCTGTGGACAGATATTCCGGTATATTTGAATGATTTTAGTACATATCTATATGACAGATCAATCACTGGATAATTGCTGATAGCAGTGGCAATACAGTCACTCAAGGTGATATTGAGTACTGTAGTCAGAATATGAGACATTACGTCACTGCTTCCTACCAAAGTTGCAGCTTTCGCTGGAATATCATTGAAGTTCGGGCACACCTCAGATCTGCATTGCGGAGTGTGGGATACAAAGACACAGCGGAAGTATTCATTGCTAAGCTGCAGCTTGCACAGCTGGGTATTATCTGGCCTCGAATTTCTGTTCTAGCATAACTGAGATCTGCCATCAGGTCGAGAATGTCATTCTTGGATTTGTATGATGCCAACCTAGACATGCTGCGACTGATTATGAATGAATTATTTCATCCCAGGCATGCCTCGAGAGCGAGAAATACCCCTCCAAAGCCCGTGTATCCCAGTCTGAAGTGCACTGTATGTTTGAGTTTTCTTCTTTCTCATCATGTTCTCTTTGACATTGAATTAGTGGACGCAGAGCACACAGATTGTCATCTATCAAGACACATCATGTCTAGGTGCAGGCGGCTCATCCCGCTTGCCCTCTGCTGATATATCAATCTATGCTTAATTGGGATATCAAGGCAATCACTAAAATGCATTGAACTATCAGCTTCATAGCAACTTGTCTGTTAGAGGAAGGTCGCCCTGTACAATTAAACCATCAATGCACAGACGTAGCCAATTACTAACCCCACTTAACTCAATATTAACTGAGTTGTATACGTGAACCTATACTTCAAATAGCATCTGCATGTTCAGGCGCTGTCACATGAGCTGGAACTTCAGAGCGAACAGCTTAAAAGACAGATTCCGTTCAGCTACACTGCATAATGGCAAGCGACACCCACTCACCGATGTTCTGTACTTACTCACTGAGGCCTAACTTCTCAATGCTTAGAATGCCAACTTAACGTGATTCTGACTAACTTGTATGTTTAGGCTGCCAAAACTCATTTCTGAAAATAGATTATGTTAACTGATATCCATTAAGAGTGAAGTTTGAAGAGTGAGAATCTTGAAAGCTCACATTGAGAAAAGTCAGCTTTGAAGAGTGCAATTCACTGTCAGAGTAAGACAAGCTTGCAATCCCCAGCCATTGAATCCAAGCATAACCATTTAAACTTCAGTACACCTTAATTTCCAGAACTATATACATGCAACCATCATTACTCTGCCCACTGTGATATGACATCTCCTTCTGGATTCATTCCATTGTTGCATATGGCTTTCAACCTCAACATTAATATAAGTCAACATTGTAGCAGTAAGACTTACACTGAATATGTGATTTAACGGAGTGCAATCTAATAGATATTAGGCGCAAAATAAGACTGTGAGTGACTATTCATGACCCATTTGTTACCAATCTTGCAATTGCCAAGTGCTTCAAATCAATACAATTACCCCTGACTCATCCATCATATGTTTCCATTCTTTCTGTCTGCCTGTATCACTCCTTTGAATACCAAAATTATCTCTCTCATTCATTCACAGGAACATGAATGTGAACGGTAATCTGCAAACATGCCGCAGATAAATTTATTGAAGGGAAGTTATGCTTACGATATTTTCTTATCGACCACTACATCAGCTGCAGCATCCTAATACATTTGAATATTGTGAACATATGTGAATCCTTCAAGCAGATATACCACATATGGAGATTTATATTTTTCCTTCATTGAATAGAAACTCAGTATGAACCCTTGCAACTCAGGTGTCACTCCCAAGGTCCCAAATCTGTGGAGATCAGGAGATTCCAAATGCTGCAACAATTCTATGCCATGCGGTCACCTCAAATGCTCAAACATTCACACATAGTTTGTTCCTTCAGATAGTTATATTTGGGGGCACATGTTTTCATTCAGATTGTCAGTGCTCCATGTTACCAGCACCAAGGATTAGTAAATGTTGTGAGTTTTCTTCTCGTGCATCTGGTTCTATTCTATGTGCATTGGCCTTAGGCAAACTCCATTTCTTGCATATATACAGAATATTGATGAGGGGAACTGCTACCATTTAGCCTTAGGAATTCATCTTTTCCGGCGCACCTGACAAGGAATCCATCTTGTATGGTGCACCTGACAACATTCCATATCGCAACACTGGAATAAGGTCCTCGATATGCATATGAAATATCAAAGTCATCCCGGCTGAATCCTTCAAGGCTCGCCTTGCATTGCACACTCCACAATCATGTTCAACTTTGTACTCTATTTTTCCAGTTATTCAATTACGCTTACTCCTATATTTACTGCTTATCCATTCTCTCCTATAATCCCCAACTTTCTTTCATTGCTACCACAAATGAGACCTACGCCCAGCCAGGTGAGGGATTACTATTCGCTGAAGAATCAAGAAGCACACCTTCAGAGAGCACTTGCATGCAAGCAAGCAGCCAATCTTGGTTATCCATCATATGTTTCCAATGCGATTATTTTCCATCGTGCATCGTCCATTGTTTTATCGATGACTGATGTCAGCAATTTCATTTTGGAAGCTGGATAATGATACCTATCTCGAGATCAGTAATGATGAGAGTCAAGACCAGGGAGAGTCAACCTGATCAACTAACATCCAAGATGATGGTTTGAAACACCAACAGGAGGTCCTGCTTCTTGGCCAGTCTCACTGGGAGAAGCCGTTACACGGTACAAGGGTTCCACTGCCAAGAGATGGGGCTGTGCCAATACTGTGATTGCACACCTTCGATGTCCAAATTCCCAAAATCCAGCTCGGGCAATGGCACTACAAATGCTGAAACACCAAATATCAACCGTCCAAAACCAATTATCCGAGTCTGACCATGCCCTATACACCCAGGTGCTGCCACTACCAATGTGTAGTGTAGACCAGAATGTTTGACAGCTGAAGTCCAGCGCAGATCAGAATGTTTCCCAACACCAAGCGGCTACATTTGAAGTGGTGAAATGGTTCATGGTGGCAATCTGATGTATGAAGACTTCTTGGCCAATACTATCCAATAACGAGTACTCGATGGTTGATGAAGCTAGGAAACTTGGAATTGAAGCTCACAATTGTTAGTGGACATTTTCAGAAGCTTCTGTTGTTATACCATCTGTGGGTCAATTGCCCAGAGGTCCATTTCACATAATAGATCTGCAACCGCAAGAGGCTGTAAGTCTTGGATTGTGTTCAATGGTTCTTCCTTTGGTTTTCGGATATTGACAATGTCCTATAGTATACATAATTAAAACTGAAGATATGTACCATTCAAGGATTGTTGGCAGATGGGGTGCATTGAACTGTTACCTATAGTTACGAGATTGATTATCACTCTGAGACCGTGCTTCGGATTTAGGTTATGGAGGTCCTGTTTGACAATGCATATCTCTTAATGGTGGTTGAGTATCAGCAATCATGGTTAACCTGAATGGGAGTGCATCATCTTATGAATCACAAATTTGCCTTCACAACTAGACACGTGGGGCGCCAGCCTACAAGATCCCAGGATTTCCAACCTCTCACTCCACAGACATTAGCACAACCAGCTGCCGGTATTCATTGTGTGCTGTCTGAATATTCGAGTGGAAATATGGCCACAGTTATGATTTCTGAAGAGCACTATTGAGGTACATATTGCCCATCCCCTGTAATAAATTTTACTCCTGAAGCCACTGCACTCTTCAATCACACATTAGTGGGCCGCTTGATACCCCCCCTGAGGTGCAACTCCGCGAGGAAAGGTGCTCCTCACTGCCTGTTGCCGCTCCACAGCCCAGATTGATGCTTTTCTGTTTCATACCCCACTCGATTCCCCCATTTCCGCACTCTCAAATTCCCACCAGCACAGCTCGGTCTGGATTGTCGCTGCTATATTGATATCCGAACTCCTTATGCCTGACCCCCTGTCACCTTTCGCTGTTCAAAAACCAGTATAAGTACTCCTGCATCCCTGTCGGAGCTTTTCAGCCTAGAGATGGCGCTCCTCTGTCCCTGTTGGTACTTTGCAGCCTCAATTTGGCACTCCTCAATCTTTGTCGGTGCTCCTCAGCCTTCATTTGGTGCTCTTTTTCATTCTGTGCTCCTTTAACACTTTCTATGTGTTTCTCTTTTCCACACAGCACTCCCCATCTGGCCTTCCTCTTTTCCTTGGTGATTGCTCCCCATTTTCTTGTGAATAATCGTTGCCATTCAAACGCCCATTCAGATTCGCAGCTAGCTATCATCTCATGCCACCTTTATTAGATATCACGAATTGAGCCAGAAGATATTGCAAATCAATTTCATCTCCTTTTTAGGCATGAATAATCAGTAAATACAGGGAGTGCCTGCAGTGCCTTTGAGGCGTTGATGAATCATGTCTTCCTGCTTTTGTCAGATCTCATGACATTGGAGATTGAGGGGATGTCATTGAAAGCCTGTTCGATCGATATTATTCGATTGCTGAGTCGGGGTATTGCCTCAGTTCCTTGGTTTTCATGTGTGAATCACGTCCCTTCTGCATTGGTTCCTTATTGTCGCAAGGGAAAATACAATGTTGAAGAAGATGATGGCCAGCATGAATCAGAAGTGACAATAAACAATACTTTATGCATCATATATGTGGTGGAGGGAAATTGATTGCTCGTGTACATCTGGAGAGTCTCAGATTACACCTGAAGTTGTCTGAATGAATATCCATTGGTATCCAGGCATGTCTCAGAGTTTGCTTCTGATTCCCACATTGGTTCAGCAACACTCCCAGATGCACCCAATGTTCTCTCCGGCGCACCAGCATGTTCCCAAACTTATCACAATCACTCCAATGGTACTCCTGTACCTGTAATCAGTGATTTCAGTTACTCCCAAGGCCGGCCAGAATGCCCTTGTAGGGTCTGATACTGTCCTGCAATTGATGCTTCTAAATGTATGCTCCACATCTGCTCAGACACTCTTGGAGGCTCCCAGTGACTAAAATGCAGTTTGCTGATAGGAGACTGAAGAGTATTATATATCCAAGGCAATTTGCCATACCTGATACAGCATGTATGACAACCAATCTGGTGAGTAAGAGTACCGAACCGAAGTCTTCTAATACCAATCTGGCAAGTTGTACCCCTGATATGTGATATCGACTTGTATCTGCCGTATTAATTTGATCGTCATCCACCTTCTCACTTTCTGGTCCACAACTGTACCATTTTTGCAGAATGCAAAGTTAAGTCATTTTTCACAATCCCCCCATGCCAAGATCATTAGTGTACACTGGCAGTACAGCATCTATTGAGTACAGCATACACTGAGTACAACATCCATGCAATATTGTCTGTCTTCCCTTCATTCTTGAGAGTTCAACATGACCCCTGAATATAATATTGGTTTGCAGTGTACATTTCCTCAATATCGAATGCCACCAGCCAACTCCCCAGGAGTGGTTTATTGTGAAGTCTTCATTGTTGTGATGAACCTGTCGAGATGATTGATTGATTCAGTCTAAGTCTAAGCTGACACATAGCCTATATAATAGCGGCCAGAACAAACCCGCAGCCATGGGATGACAAACTCTACAATGACTCGGTCTAATACTTGTCCAGGGTGTTGTCACATCTGTCAAACACTCAGCCACAGCATGAACAGACAGATAACCAACAGAAGATACAACACAGTAGAAAGAAGACAGAAGCCAAACCATGTCATGCCCTGGGCTCCTCCCAGAGAACCATTCTCCCACTCATGCTACCCAAGTGCGGTAGTTGATTCTGCTGTCGGCTTCAGCTCTCTTGACTTCTAGTCAACCACTCCTCTGAATGTGAACCTCAGTCCTGTTGTATCGTGAGGGTGTTGGAAAGTATATTTTACCCTGTAGTCCTTGCCATGTACTGTACCAAAGGTACTGCTCCAACTAGCTGGAGCGTAGTTGCTGTCTATATGCAGCCTCGCAGTCTCAATCATGGGTTGAGCTGTTGGTGTCGAAGTGGGGGACGCTACTGTGACGCAATGTCGACTTCCGCTTGACAAACAAAGTGGTATTGTGGAGTGTCCTGTCCTTGTCAAAGCAGCGGCTCATAAGCTATAGTACGGTGGCGGATGCTTATGTACTTGAGTATGTGTTGGCATTGGTGTTAGTGTTGGTGTTGGTGTCAAATTGGCGACGCTTCATCATAGCTGTAATGTGAAGTGGAGACGCTTGTCCAAAACTTACTCTTCCTTCTCACCTAGCCCTATCATTCTCATTCCTGTACATCATGAATCACCGTACGCAGGCATCCTGGGTGGTAGATTGGGGATGTCATTGACGGTTTAGGGTGAATGTATACACTGTACAGCTCCTACTAATGCATCCTTGTCCAGACTGTAGAGAAGTCCACAGACTTTATGGATTCATGGCAACAATTGCCACCACTGGTTATGCGAGTCTGTTTTCAGAGACTACAGACCCAGAATGTTTATCTGGCGGACCAACCGTGGCACTTCCTGCGAGTTGTGATCTACCAATATCTTCCCAATATTTGTGGTCCATTACCTACCCACGTTTTCTACCCTATCCAAATACCATACTGTTGGTCGATCTGAGTGGCTGGCGACGAGTCGACGTGTTTTCGAAATCGCTTCGAATATACCCGGATGATATAGATGTTGACCTGAACTCCTCCGATGGTGTTTAGACGATTTCGACCGAAACTCGTCAAGAACTCCTGCTAAAGTGCTCTCTGTACACATTCCAAACGAGTTCTGTGGACAGGTCATTCGGTGTCCACACTCTCGTATTCCCATAGAACTCAACACTGTGGCCATTGTAGCCATTGTAGCTATTGCAGCCATTGTAGCCATCATGTCCATTGTAGCTATTGTGGCCATTGTAGCCATTGTAGCCCTCTTGGCCATTGCAACTATCGCGGCCATTGCAACCATTGCAGGCCATTGCAGGCCTCTAAGTAGTTCAGTGTTAGTGTGCATCAAGAGGAGTCATTGTTTCCACTGTTGAATTGTTGTCCTCAGTCCGTAGGGTGTCTTGATCCCAGATGCATTCACAACGCATCAGGGACCCTGTGGCCTCGCTCTTGTGATGGGTTGCGATATGACTGGTATCACTTCACAGTTGTTGAAAATTGTATCCAGATGGCGGTCCCACCTGGGCTCATCACCTGATGTGATGAACCTATTGAGTTGATTGATTGATTGAGTCTAAGTCTAAGATGAGATGTAGTCTATATAGTAGCTGCCAGCTCTAACCCACAGCCACGTGATCATGTACTTTACAAAGACTCAGCCTAACAACCATGTCACTTTCTCACAGTCTTGACTTTACTGCCTGATGAATTGAGACTCATCAAGTACCCAGCGCAACTCCCATCAACCACATACTAGTTCTCCTCTGATGTTGCTACATCATGGCCTACAAGTGCATCTCCAATCCTGCTCCATTACAGCCTTGGAGTGCATCTCTGACTTCACTCTGTTTTATCCTCCAAATGTATATCCAAACTGACTTGAAAACAGCATCTAAGTTGTCATAATCATGACCTCCAAGTGCATCTCCATAATCACTCAATCGCAGCATTGGAGTGCATCTCTATGTACACTCGATTATGGCCTCCAATGGTCTCTCCGATGCTGCTCAATTATGGCCCCCAAGTTCACATGATACTGGTCTCCCAACGGCATATCCAACCCTTGCTCAATCACAGCCTCCAAGTGTACATCTGAGTTCACTCAATTGTCATCTTCAGGCATACTTCCAATTGCTCTCATGCTCTACCGGCAGCCAGTCCAGATGAACCATGTGCAGATGAGTTGCAATAGGATAGTAGATACATACATCGACAGATGAGCATACGATCTGAAATCATCAGTATTACAATGCTTGAACGATATATAGCACATAAAATCTCCAAACACAGCAGCAACGTTATTTGTATAACGAGTCCATAGTGCTGAATCTCTTTCTGCTAACTTCAACTCACTTGTCTCTAAGTCGAATGGACAGGTAAATGACAGACATAGTGTAAGCAACTCCGCCATGCACAACTCTAAACCAACTCAAATGAGAATCTTACTCAAATCAGTCCCACAGTGCACAGAGATGATGTTGTTGTTCCCGAACTGTACTACTGTGATTCAAGATGCTCCCAGGCATGTCGCCAGTGCTCTCAGACTTATAATAAGAGCTCTACAGCATGTCGCTGTCGCTCCCAGATACTCCCAAACATTTCGTCAACACTCCCAAATACTCTGAGAAATGTGCTTGGCGCTGTCCGGTTATTCCCCTGCGCTTTCAGGTGCTCCCAGTATTATTATCAGTGCACCCGAAGTCTCCCTTGTGCACTTGAATACCACTGAAATTGATCCAGTCAAGTGTGGGGTTTGACCACTCTGGGATTCTGGTCTGACAACTTTCAAATGCTCCCTTGGGCTCCCAAAGTCGAACATTCCTTTCACTGATGCTTTTCACACTGTTCTCAGTTCTCACAACGCGCGCCAACTGACATTGGGATCCAATTTTAATCACTTGAGAGGTATGAATAATCAGCATATACGAGAAGTACCTAAAGCTTCTTGGCACTGTTGCAGAATTATGCAGTTCCGGTTTTGTCACCTCTAAGGAGTTGGGATCAGTGGTGAATCACATTGACACAATGGGTGATTGATATCATTCAATCAGTTAGTTGGGTTATTGTTTCAGTGAAGCCATCAGCAAATTGTGTATTGGGCTGGAAGCCACATGCCATGCTCTGAGACACTCCAGTTGACCACACCAGTGCTTCTCCACAGTTCCACATATACCCACGCTCCCCTGTAGCTAAGCAAAGTGCTCTTAGACTTGACAAAAGCATTCTCAGATGCTACTGAAAGCAACTGCAGTTATGGAGCTGCATTCAGGGTGCTCCTTATAGGATACAAACATACTGGAGAGGCAGAGTTTACAGTACATGTCTGCGGGAGACTTCGAGAGCAGCTGAGACTGCTGTTCAGCTCTACAGAAAACTTGGCGGTGTATTCTCTCAGCAGTGGCTCTTAGGGTTCCAAAACCACATGGCATTTCATCTATCATATTGATCTTGAATCAAGTCACAAGATTTGAAATATCATTTTATGGCATGTATTATCTATCTGAGTGAGTCTATATATATACATATGGTCAAATTGCCTGAAGACACTAATTGAGCGCAATCGGAGGAGCACCTGGAGTCATCTATGGAGAGAAAGTATGGATGCACTTGTACGCCTTTGTGGCGAGAAAATCTGTTTCTGACCACCACCATCCAATGTGATATAGGGAACCAATGTGGGGCATACGGAGAAACACCAATCTTGGAGGCAAACAGAATTTAACCAATAATGGAGAAGGACAGAGCAACATGTAGTGTACAGACATCATCTCATTATGTGAAATACACAGTCTATTATTCACAGCTCTTGGTCCCACACACTCTTGCTGAGCTTTTATATATCCATGCAATTTGGGTGTTTTCTCATGCACTCTTGCCGAGCTTTCATGGATCAAGGCAATTTGTGTGGTTTCTCGTGGCTGGGTACCAATTCATATCCTCCCAGCCTCTCCCTACACTCCTCATAGAGGAAGAACCGCATTTTCCCAGGATTTCCCTTGGAATGCCATGTGAGCTCCACCATTGCACCATATCATGATCTTGTGAACTTGGAGATGTACTTGCACTCTAGGCTGTAATGAAGTGAGTATGGAGAAAAACTTGGAGGAAGAGTTCGACTGAATAGAGAGATGCATTTCGCGGCCGTAATTGACTGTGTTCAGGAGCCATGATAGTGCGGTCATGGAGGCCATAATTGAGTGAGTGTGGAGGTGTGCTTGCAGACTAGGATCGAGTAAACTCAGAGACACACTTTGAGGCCGTAATTGAGCAAGTTTGGAGATGGACATGGTGGCCATGATCAAGCGAGTTTGGAGATGCAATTGAAGGCCATGATTGATCGAGATTGGTGGAGTACTTGGAGGTAGTCACTCTGGAGTTAATAAGTCGGCAGGTGGTTGATTAGAAAGGAGCGGCAACAGGAGCTAAGACTGTGTTTATTAGTTAACTTGTAATTGTGGAAATGTTCAGAGATTTGTATACCAAAGATCCGCCGAAAGATGAGAGACTGGCTGTGTGCAGGAGACTGTTGATCTTGGAGGGAATGCAGTACTCGGTGTATGCAATACATGGTGTATGGTGTACTCTGTGATAACTCATAATCATGGTATGTAAAGTTAGAGAGAAATCACTCAACTTGGTGTTTTTAGGTGATTTTAGAGTTGAGGACGAGAAAGAGAGAGATGAGAGGAGGTGGGAAATCATCATGAGAAACTGGAACATAAGAGAATTTCATGTACAAGTCAATTTGCTATTCCTGACGTGGCAGCAACATCTTCCGATTCAGCAGGTAAGTACAACGATACGAGCCTGTCTAAATCCAATCTGGCCCATTGTTTCCCTGATTTCTCATATCCACTCTTATTGTCCATATTGTCCCCTTCTTCATCCCCCAACTCTCTTACTCATCCACAACTTTACCATTATTGCAGAACACAAAGTTATGTCATCTTTCTGTATCTCTCCATGCCATGATCATTAGTGATCACTGAGTACAGCATATACCGGGTATAGCATACACCAAGTGCAGCATACAATGAGTACAGCATACACCCAGGACGAGTATACATCGAGTACAGCTTCCACACAGAACTGTTTTTCTGCCCATTATTCTCACAATTACAAGGTAACTCCTGAATGTATCTTCAGTTTCCGGTGTTCTTCCCTACACCATTGTCCACCACCACCAATGCTCTCCATGAGAGTTTAAAGATATTCTCACCTTGTCACATTCCCACGGTCGCAAGTTAATGAACTGATAAATAGAGTCTCATCACCACCTGGTGCACCTCCCATTAACAGCCTCCAAGTGCTCCTCCAATCTTGCTGAATCATGGGTTCCAAGTGAATATCCAAACCGGATCATGGTGTCGGAGCACATCCCTAAGTTCACTTTATCACGGCCTCCCATTGTATGTCCATACTTGCGCTATCATGGCCTCCAAGTGCAGCTCCACACTCACTTGATCATGGCCTCCAAGTGCATCTGTGAGTTAACTTGATCACGGCCACCAGTTGTATCTTCATAGTCGCTCAATTCCGGCGTCCAAGTTTGCACAATCATGGCTTCCAAGTGCATCTCCAATCGTGCTCGATCAGGGCCGCCAAGTGCATCTCTGAGTTCACAGAATCCTAGACTTCAAGTGAATCTCCCAATTTGCTCAAGCACGGCATTGGAGTGTCTCTCTGGGTTCGCTCAATTGTCATCGTCAGGTGCACCTCGAATTGCTTTTACGTACTGCCTGCAGCCAGCGCAGATATACCATGTAGATGGGTAGCTGCATAGATACATAGGTATATAGATCAATGGATGAGAATACAAACTGAATATATGAGTTTTGAAAATTGTTGAACAATAATCAGTAGCAATGATTTCCAGGCACACCAGCAGCATTTCCAAAGAAGATGCTGTTTTCCCAGACTGCTCTAGTGGATGCGGTTCTCCCAGACTACTCCACTGTGATTTGAAGTGCTCCCAGAGTTGTCGCTGGCACTCCCAGACTTGTCAGCGGTGCTCCCAATATTTTCTCTGGTGCTCTGAGGTATTCCCAAACCAATCACAATCACTTCTATCGTAATCATGGATGAGTCATTAGAAATCCCACTCACTGTGTACACCAGCTGGAATGCCCTCCTAGAGTCTAATACTTTGCTACAATTGATGCATCTATGTTTACACCCCACATCCTCTCAGACACTTCTGGAAGCTCCCAGTGACTAAATTAACATTTGATGATGTCTGCATCACTGCTTGAATCATTTGACTTGGTGTTTGGTTTCTCAACATAGCGAGGCAATCAATACAATGTTGAAGACGATAATAGCTATAAGAATTCAGTAATTATCATAAACAACAATCCATGCAGGACATTTGCCATTGAGTGAAATTCATTGCTCATGTATGTCCAGAGAGTCAGAGAGAATGCATGCTGTCCTCCAAATGAATAACTAATAATATCCAGGCATCCCTAACGGTTCCATTACAATTTCCACAATTGTTTGGTAATACTGCCAAGTGCACCTAAAGTTGTCTCTGGCACTCCAAGAAGTCCCCACACTAATTACAATTGGTTCCATTGATCTCCTGTACCAGTCATCGCAGATCACAGTTACATCTGGAGCCGTTATTAGTAATCCCACTCCCTCCGAACATTAGCTAGAACCCCCTTCTAGGGTCCATTCCACTTCTGAAATTGATGCTTCTAAGTAGAGACTCCACATCCTCCCTGACACTCCTGGAGACTGCCAGTGATCAAAATTCATGCTCTGGAGGTATGATGAGAACTTAAAGATGCACTGCCAGGCCACTATTGAGCGGGTTTGGAGACGCAATTGGAGTTAGAGTTCAACTCATATTAGAGGTGAAATTGGAGGCCGTTATGAAGTAAGAATGGAGATGCACTTGGAAGCAAAGATTTTCCAAGATTGGATGAGTACATGGAGGCTAGACTGCAGATTCGGATAATCACATTGATATTGAGATTGGACATAGTTATAACTATTGATTTGAAGTCATTTCCAGCAGATTTTAAGCTGTAAATCAATTTGTAACCTCATCATATTATACTACAATCTATGTCTATTACAGGTTTGCATATTGTGATCCACATAGGAATAGTATGTTCAGTAATAATTATATGGCTTTACAAATCACATTACACTCTGGGTTTGTGTGTTTGAGTTGTTCATGTTGTATACACACTCATTATCATATGACAGAACTCAATATCCCCTCTGCCTCTGGTCAAGCTGGTTTGATGGTGGATTCACCACCAGGTACCATTAATCGACTTCAATTGGGGTGACTGGGTCCGTAATATGAACCCCCAGGCCACATGAAAGTTGATCGCATCTTCTACAAACGTAAAACAACTCGAGAAACATGAAGTTAACCACCAGTTCCGCAGCCCTTGCTCCGACTGGAGACTGTGATCCCCTCTGACTAACCGTTTGTGCTCTCACTGATAGCATGGCTCCAATGTGGGTCAATGACACCAGAGAGTCACACCATATTTGCAATGACTGCAGCAGATTCTCAATGTTCAAAAAGCTTTCACTTTCTATAGTAATTGCACTTGGAGACAGTAATTCTGTTACTGCTACACATTATGATTATGTCGACTATATACAATGCTATTAAGTTCAAGCCCTCTATATATCTCCTCTTTGTCAATCGCTTCAATCGATCAACCAATTGGATTTGTGCAGCTATACGACAATATTTCGGAATGGACAATAGTTCATAACTTTGCAATCATCCTGCAACCATGCCGGATAACAATTCAATGGCATATATATTATAGTCCCGGTGACCGCACTCCTATCATTGACTACCAAGAGTTGGTAACAGATAATCAGAGACACCTCGATTCCATGAGCAATTATAGACGAGCCAAGAATCTCCTCAACTGAGTCACCTATGTTCGCATCTTCAAGTCCACCAGCTTCCTGCTTTGTTAGTATACATTTGACCAGTGTAACTAGAATCGCTCGGGAATCTCTCACACATCTAGAGTCAAGACTATGGCACCCATTACCAGCAAATATGTATCCACCGCCATAAAGTGCGTATTCGAAGGTTTTACACACAATTTATTTAAGTGCACAGTCTGCATCCAGGTCAAGCACACCAATGGTTCATCAGAGCTGCAGTGAAGCATACTACTTATAAAATGTTAGCAATGGGTCTCGGTAAGCTGCCAGTGGATCGCATTGGGATCGGATAACTGGTTTGGTTTGGTTCTGGACCAGTCCAAGCACCCAACCCGCTGCTTCTCGGATGTCCAAACCCCCATCCATACCCATCAATGACTGGGCTTCACCAGATTTAGCTACACCTGTCGTGTCCAATCTCCAATTCTGCGTTTCAGGTTGTTCTATTTATGGTCGCATTCAGATCTCCTACTGTTAATGGCAAAATAGTAACCATTGTATGTCAATGCTTTTTTTTGATGTAGTGGTAGGTTTTATGATCAAAAAATACAGAGACACGTTTTCTGCCCCATCCTGGAAAAGAGCGTCAATGGAGTGTCAACAATTTGTTGTCTCACATCCTGGGCAATATGAGTGGCGATTGGTTTCAAACAGTCAAAAATGAGGTATTTGCTGCCATCATAGCGAGAAAAGAAAGTGACACGCTCAATAACCCTTCTGTAAAATGAATGTCAAGGGAGCTTCAATGATGTAAAGTCTCACATAGTGGGTATTGGAAGTAGCGCTTGATCGCAGACCTCCATTACGAATGAGTTGGTAGCCTCGCTAGGCAGATAAGCAAGTGACATTCATGCAACAGCCCCCTGGACAGTAACAACTTATTTTATTTTGCAATGCTGCAACGAAGACTTCGTGAGCATTTTAGGCTGGAAAAGCAGTCAAAACATTCTCTATAAACAATAACGGACACATCACACTCTGATTAGCTATGATGACAGGCCAAAGTTTGTTGTCACTCCGTGGACACTCATTTTCATGATGGGGCAAGGAGCATGAAGGAATCTCTCTTTCCTATAAAGGCAGCTAATACAGTGATTATGTATAGTAACAACCAAATCACTTTGGAATTACCCGACTTAGATGACCAAAATTTGATGATGCAATGTTGACACTTATTATCAGAATGGGGCAGTGAGCGTGTCGCTCTCTCTTTCATGTATAAAGCTAGCCAATACCTCACGTCTGACTGGCCATAACCAATTGCCACCCAGATTACCCATGATGCTCAATCAATCATCATTGATGCTGCATGGACACTCATTTTGCCATGGGCGTATCCACAATATATTATCATTTAATTTGGCATAGTATAGCATTACTAGTATTTAAGCAGCTTTTGTACTGTCTTCATATACTTTCTCATTCATCAATGCATTGTTCTCTAATAATACAGATAAATAGATCCTTTAAAAGAGACTTTAAAGTGTCCGCTAATTGTAGATAATAATACACTCAAAAATTTCATTGCATACCATGATTGCTCATCTTCACTGTCAGGTTCGCGCAATACGCTGCTGTCATCTTCAAAATGGTTGTCAACTGCATCATCACACAGCGGACTGTGTACAAACCAGTAGCTGGGCCTTCATCAGTCAGCAAATCTGGAGAGAAATCTTCATCACGCTTGCGATTGTCAGTATATTCGTCACGATTGCCAATTCGAGAGCAGAGAAGAGCAGTACATATATACAAATAACCTGGTGGGACACCTTCGATTTCAGAATCTTGAGCTTCGTGATTGTCAGCAGGTGGCAGAGATGGTATTCCAGGCGGATGTGGCGTCAGTTCTGGTGTCGACTGTCTGAGTCAGTCCAGGGCAGGTGTACCCGTCCCATTGAGCATCCAGCGTGTCTGAAGATTAAGTGCGGTGCCATTGTGTCAAGGAAGGCAGCCATCGGATTGACATTCATGAAGCATAGCAGAGTGTCTTACCATCGCACCGTGCACATTGTTATGGCCATGAAACTGAGCTCTGTGATTCATCTCATCTAGGGCATCAGCCTGAGGATTTTTGATTAAGAGTTGAGTTTCCTCTATTGCGGCGTGCGAAAACCCTCCTTTGGCCATTTTGGCCATATTCAAGCAAAGGCGCATGTCAGACTGTTCTAGCTGTACCCAATCTCCTTGCCTTGCCATAGTTGCAGACATATTAAAAACCTACATGTAGTTAGTTGCTGCATCTACATATGAGATTCCGCTATTACCTCAACTATATATGCATCCGGATGATCCTCTAAGGTTGTTGAAGCCTATTTCGTCTACTCTTGGGGCCGCTTATCACTCAATTCATCTATGAAAATCCCACTGCTGACCACATCATGAAGTTCAATTTCACAGACTGTGTGGACAAATGCCGTCATTGACAATGGAGGTTTCCCTTTACGGGCGGCAATGCACTGGCCACGCAGCTCTGTATGTACACCAGCTGTATGCTATATCATGTGTTCGCAGCTGTCTACTTCAATACAGATATTTTCACATCTGACTGCCTGCTGCTTCTCATTTCCCGGATCGTTCGTAACTGAGTGTGTAGGGTCATATTTTCAGTGGCTACATTTGGAGCGTCACAGTGAACTAAGTGGTGTCGGCGTTGTAGTTATGTCTCAGTGGGTGGCGTATGGGATGAAGCGCCCATTGTTCTGCTCGATTCTGATACACCCGTACCTTGCTGTGCGGTTTGGGGAGCCATTATTTGCTGGTGTGGAAATGAAGAGGAAGATGATAACGAAAAGAAGTGGGAAGTCCTGAGGAAGATAACTTCAAAAAGAAGTGGGCAGTCCTGAGCAATATATAGTTAGCCTCAAGTCAAAATCAAATAAGCAATAGCCATGTTGCACATTCTACACAAGATGAATCCTGCTGGATATAGCTGCAGATTGCATCCGGTTCCAACAATTCTGCAATTTGAATCAAATCGGTCCGATGTTCTGTGATTGTACAAAGCGATTGATTTATGTGAACGACTGCCAAAACCTGTTGTTGTGAGATATATTCAGCACATTCTTCGACGCAAAGAACATCTGCTGATGTAGGTCTCAAGCAATCCCCAGGATCTCAAATGAAACAGACGCTAAACATCATGCACTGATGTACGGTTAGCACTGCTATTCCTAATGTAGCGATGGTGATAACTCAGATTGTGCATTATTCAAGTCGATTAAGTGTCCCAACTTCGACATAAACGATGCAACTTGCCTCCATGTGGTCCATATGTTGCAACATGCAACATCTCGACCATCAACATTGTCAACACAACAAACAATGGTCAACCCACCGAAAATGAACCTTTCACTACTTCCGGCTTCCACATACGGAAAATGGATGAAGCGCTCCACACGACGACGTTACCAAGCAAATGATCGGGAGAGCGGCATGGAGGCAGACAGTGTCCGCGCCCATGGAGCATTGTGTAGTTTACAATCCAAAAAGAGACTTGTGGCGCGGAAAAGATGTGGATTGCACATTGTAAGCAATAAAGGAAAAGAGAAATGGATTGAAGATTATGTGGATAGAGAGACCGCTGAGGCAAGTAAGCGAGTTCAACACCCAGAGAGAGTACATCACCAGAATGAATTTTAGTTACTGGAAGCCTCCAGGAGTGTCTGAGAGGATGTGGAGTGTAAACTTAGATGCGTCAATTTCAGGAGAGTATCAGACCATAGGAGGGCATTCCTGCCGGCCTTCAGAGTAACTGGGAGCGCCGACGACAAGCCTGCGAGCACTTGGGAGCGCTGACGACAAACCTGGGATTGCCAGCTTCAAACCTGGGAGCACCAGCGACATGTCTGGGAGCACCTCGAATCACAGTAGAGCAGTCTGGGAAAAACAACATCTCCTTTGGGAACGCTGCTGGTGCACCTGGAAATCATAGCTACTACTTATCGTTCAACGATTGTTAAAACTCATGAATTCAGTTTGTATTCTCATCTATGTATCTATGTATCTATGTATCTATAAAGCTACCCATCTACACACGGTAAATCTGGACTGGCTGCAGGCGGTGCTTAAGCAATTTGAGGCGCGGCTGAGAATGACGATCAAGTGAACTCAGAGATATACCCCGAGGCCGTGATCAAGCAAGTTGGGAGATACACTTGGAGGCAGTAATCAAGGGTATTTGCACAGAAACATGGAGGCCGTGATCGAGTAAACTTAGAGATGCATTCTGAGATTGCAATTGACCGAGTTTGTAGATACATTCGGAGGCCGTAATCAAGCGAGTTTGGAGATGCACTTGGATGCCGTAATCGAGCGAGTTTGGAGATGCACTTGGACACAATGATCATGCGAACTTGGAGGCCATAATCGAGCGAGTTTGGAGATACACTTGGAGGACGTGATCGAGCGAGTTTGCAGATGCACTTTGGAGACCGTGATCGAGCGAGATTGGAGGAGTACTTAGAGCCGGTCGATGGACGGTGCGTCAGGTGCTGAGACTCTAGTCATCAGTTAGTTGACTCACAAACGTTGGAATGTGACAAGATGACTTTACCTTTGAGCTCTCATGGGGAGCTAGCAGATGGCGGTTGATCGTGTGAGGAGGCGCGCCGGAAGCTGAAGCTACATTCAGGGGTCATCTCGTAATCATTAGAATGAAAGGAAGACAAACAATCTTGGGAGGATGCTGTACTCAGTGTATGCTGTACTCGGTGGATGCTGTACTCGGTGTATACTGTACTCGGTGTATACTGTACTTGGTATATGCTGTTCTCGGTGTATGTTGTACTCGATGTATGCTGTACTCGGTGTCAACTCATGATCATGGCATGGAGACATAGAGAGGGATGACTGAACTTTGTGTTCTGCGATGATGGTAAAGTTGTGGACGAGAAAGAGCGAGATGGGGGATGAAGATAAGAACAATGTGGAGGATACGAGCAGATATGAGAAATCGGGGATACGACTTGCCTGATTGAGTTGGGAAGACCTCATATTGGTGTAATTCCACGCCGGATCGGGACTCGTACCTGCCGTATCGTGGATGGTAAATAGACTCGCACACGAAATTCTCTAAGTCCCAGTTTCTCATGATGATTTCCGCATCTCTCTCCTTCTCGTCCTCAACTCTACAATCACCTAACAACACGAAGTTAAGTCATCCCTCTCTATCTCTCCATGCCATGATCAAGAGTTGACTTTGAGTACAACATACACCGAGTACAGCATACACCGAGTACAGCATACACCGAGTACAGCATACACCAAGTACAGCATACACCGAGTACAGCATACACCCTGTACAGCATACACCGAGTACAGCATACACCGAGTACAGCATACACCGAGTACAGCATACACTGAGTACAGCACACACTGAGTACTGCATACACCGCGTACTGCATCATCTCAAGATTGACTGTCTCCCACTTACAGCCAGTCTCTCAGCTCTCAGTGGACCATGTTGTACTCAATTCTCTACATTCCCATGATTACGAATTAACCAATGAATAGAGTCTCAGCTGCCATCGCACTTCGCTCCCGATCTACCGCCTCATAATCGACTACCTCCAAGTACTCCTCCAATCTCAATCGATCATGGCCTCCACGTGCATCTCCAAACTCGCTCAATCACGGCCTCCAAGTGCATCTCTGAGTTACTCGATCTCGGCCTCCAAATGCATCTCCACACTCGCTCAATCACGGCCTCCAATTGCATCTCTGAGTAACACGATCTCGGCCTCCATGTGCATCTCCAAACTTGCTCGATCACAGCCTCCAAGTGCATCTTCAGACCTCGCTCTATCACGGCCTCTAAGTGCATCTCTGAGTTACTCGATCTCGGGCTCCAAGTGCATCTCCAAACTCGCTCTATCACGGCCTCCAAGTGCATCTCGGAGTTACATGATCTCAGCCTCCAAATGCATCTCCAAACTCTCTCAATCACGGCTTCCAAGTGCATCTCTGAGTTCAACTTGATCTCGGCCTCCCAGTGCTTCCCCAAACTCGCTCGATCACAGCCTCCAAGTGCATCACTTAGCTCCTCAATCTCGGCGTCCAAATGCATCTCCACACTAGCTCGATCATGGCCTCCAAGTGCATCTCTGAGTTCAACTTGATCCTGGAGTCCCAGTGCATCTCCAAACTGGCTCTGTGACGGCCTCCAAGTGCATCCCGGAGTTACATGATCTCGGCCTCCAAGTGCATCTCCAAACTCGCTCTATCACGGCCTCCAAGTGCATCTCTGAGTTCCTGGATATCGTCCTCCAAATGCATCTCCAATCTCGCTTGATCACGGCCTCCAAGTGCATCTCTCAGTTCAACTCAATCTCGGCCTCCAAGTTCATCTCCAAACTCACTCCATCCTGGCCTCCAAGTACATCTCCCAGTTCACACGATCACGGCCTCCAAGTGTATCTCTCAGTTCTCTCAATCAGTGTCTCCAGGTGCTCCTGCAATTATGTTCCAGTCCCGTGTGCAGCCAGATTGGCCGTATATATATATATAGAGAGACTTAGATAGATAATACATGCCATCATATGATGTAGCGAATCTTGTGACTCTAACAAAGACGAATCTGATACACGAAATGCCTTGTGGTTATGGAACTCTAAGAACCAGTGCTGTGAGAATACGGCACTAAGTCTCCCGCAGAGGTCTCAAGCTGCTCTCGAAGTCTCAACTGCTCCAAAATTTGACTATCCTATAAGTCAAATCTTGTAGCATCTTGAATGCACCTCCATAACTGCAGGTGCTTTCAGGAGCACCTGAGAATGCTCTTTCAGAGTCTGAGAGTACTTTGCTTAGCTCCAGGGGGGCCTGTGAGCATCTGGAATCACTTGGGAGCACCAGTGAGGTCTACCGGAGTGTCTGGGATGTTTGCGTGTGGCTTCCGGACCGATTTACATTTTGCTGATGTAATTCAGCAGGATCAGGAAGATCTGAGCAATGCTGAAAAGGCGTGGAATGAGAAGCACAAAGTCTGAAACAAAATTTGAGGAGATTTTGAATGCTATCCATGATAGTCTGAGCGACCTTCCAAGTTCTGATGATGGGGAGGATGGGGATAACAACGATTGGGATGAGAAGGATAATAATCAACAATATCCTCCACTAGGTAGGATGAGCGAAGATGATCAACCCTGCTCGGTAATGGGGACAATATCCCATACAGTAGAGCATGAGATGGAGCATCTTCGGATAAACCAGATGAAGAGTGATAAATTGCCACTACAAGGCTGGGGAGACTTGCACAACTACATCCATGAGAAAGATAAGAAGAATGGGACGACCGAATTGAAAGTTGCCGTAATTTTTCAACAGTACAAGGCAGATGTTGCAGCCTCATCTGGACCTACCACTGTTGGTGAGCCTATGGAGACACCTAATTGAGTCCCCAGAAAATTGCAAGTGCCACAACTGTGGTCTTGACTACGAAGTAGTCATATGAAGCCAGGTTCTGGGAAATCCCAGACACAAAGATGCATTTTGTCACTTCTGCCCAACTCTGCCCCACATTTGTCACCAATTATGAAATCAAGCCCTGTTGAACCAGTAAGCCGTTACCCCTGCAAATAGTGTCTGCAGCTAATTACCATATAGCAATCAGTTTCATACGAAGAAATGTTGACTGCTTTTTCGTCGCTGGAGTAATGAATGCATAAATTGTGACTTTTGACAATGTATCTCTCAGAAAAGTAATTTGTGTACCAATATTGGGATGTCTCAGCTTTAACTTGATTTCAGTCTCCACAGTGTGAGACATGGTAATTTGTCTGTGCATGTGCAAGGGTCAGATGGGCCATGACAATAATCTAGATTTCTAATAACATTGACTGACGACCAATGAACATGATATCGTCCTGCCAGTTACTGTTAAGTCTGAAAACTAAAAACAAATTAGATACGAAACTAAGTAACAACATTTTAGTCAGTGATGTCATACAAGTCATATCTTGAGCGGTAAAAGCACAATACAAACCAGGATGAATGACGACCGTCATGCTGTATTCAATGATGTATCCAACTGCATATCACTCTGCACAGACATGATGCACATGGTCAACATATTGAAAATTGCTTCTAGTAGGTCATGGAGATCATGGTGAATGAGCCGGATGAGGAATGGTAAGGAAGTTGGGCTATATATATCAGAAATTAGTGTATGGATCGACATGCGATTCATTGCCGGCCGAATGCACTGTAACATGATAGCCCGACGACATTTATCAATCAGATGACGTGTTGAGTGGTGGATGAGATATTGAATGCCATCGAAGCTTTTATATGCGAATGTTTGTACATAGAAATGATTCATTGCGTGTCAATGAAGACTGTATGCCTTTGAACATACAATTGTTGAACATCTAATGACAATTAGTACTTCATTGAGGTGAGAGTCAATGGAGCATTAACATTTTTGGTTTGTACATTATTGGGCAACACAGTGCTGCATAGTCATGTCCTTCCGAAATGATTGTATTGGCCATTTTTATAGGTAAAACGAAAGTCAGACACAGGTTGAGCTACCCTGGATATAGTCATCAATGACGCATCAACGATTTTTGGTCATGTGAGTCTGATAATCAAACAAACACTTCTTCGGTGTGACACATGATCATTGAATTCACAGCCTTGCCAGCGAACAATGCTACTGACGCTGTTGCTACTATTTCCTAAATAGGAGCATCAATGGTGTATCAATGATATTTGATCTTGCATCGTCCAAAATCAAACTGCTGTGCGACGATATTCAACAATATTCGATGTGTCAGCCGACTCCATGGGCAACAATGGCACTGACAATACTGCTACCACCTCCAAAGAATGTGTGTCACCACAGTGTCAACTATTTTTGGTCTTGCATCCTGGGTAATGAATGAGCAATACAACCTTGTTAACTTAGAATTATGGTATTAGCCGCTGTGATGGGCAAACATACTACAGATGATATTGAATCCTGCTCCTGAAAATGACCATCATTGGAGTGGCAAAGATTCTTGCTCGTGCATCTTGGATAATCTGAGGGCCCTAGAACAGCATTGACCCACAATCCAGCTATCGGCTGCCTGTATGGGCAACCACGGTAGTGACGATATCACGTATATCTCCTACAACTCATCACCCCACGGAGCATCAATGACCTTTGCAGGGGCTCAGCATACTATGCGGTAATGAAGTGAATTGCATTATTTCCAAATCGAGTTTTACGTGGTCTGTCTTTTCAATATGTCCCTCTATACAACTTCACAAATATGCATGCCATGTCTCACAGATCTGACTTTTTTTGCTTGTAGCTCTTGAGTCAATATTTATGAACCAGCATTGTACTTTACTATAACGTAACTTTTGGCAGTCTCTCAACATGTATCACCCTGCTTTCTAATCTTTTCCGCAATGTCACATTCAACTACTTTAAATACCTTATTGCTAGTGGTTATGATATCTTCCAAACATGAATATGTCTTTATTTTTGATTTGAGCCACCTTACTTTACAAATCATCTTTGATGCTTGGAGGGCTTCCATAAATGTTGGCTCGAAACATTCTATTGCTTGGCATAATTCTAGAGATGCACCTTTGTGGTGATTTCATTTGCACTGTGGAATTGATGAGAGAGGCAGCCCTGGAATTATATGTATTGTTTGTCAACAAAATCTTTGCCATCCATCGGAACATGGGGCTAGCTCAATGTGGAAACACTTGCTGGCAAAAGCTCACATCGCCAAGTGGAACAAATTGACTGAGTCGGAAGTGACTACACTGACTGGTTCGATGGTTGACAAAGCAGTGTTGGCCACCTTGAGGAGGCAAAGATGTAGAGGAATTACAATAGGAAGTTCGCAGAGGAAATTCATATTTGATATCCAGGTTTGATCCATATTGCCTGAATTGATGAATAAAATGCACCAAACTGGCAGCTAAGAACTTTGAAACTTCCGAATATCGTCAAGACACATGGAATCACTACCTCATTGTCGAAATTGTTTTCGCTCATATTCCCTGGAATGCTTTGTGAAACATGGTTCTAACATGGTGATATAATGCATTACGAAGTGACCTAGTGCTGCAGTCGGCCTCAACTCTTACAAACAATTGCCGGGGGGAATACTCATTGACCGTGGATGCATTTACAAAGCAATTGCTATCACGTAATAAACAAACTTTAGCTTTTGATGGATGGACAACAATGGACAGACTAGCCATAACATTCGTCATTGCATAGTATATGGATCAAAATAGGGCATTGCGAGAATTACAACTCGCGTTCGATCAGGCTGATCACCTATCATTTTCTGTTTTCGAAACTAATTAAGAATGATCAGTTAAGGGCCACCATACTGGAGCAAAGTGAGCCATATATTTGAATGAAGTGATCAATTGTTTTGAGCCTACTGACAGCTGGTGTCTACCAATGTCCACTGATAATGCTTCCTCACATTACTCGATTACTAGCGAGCCGCAATCCACCCTTCAGGCCACTGCAATCGAGTGGCCAGCATTGAGAAACCACATACCATGCATTGCGCACCTCATAGAGCTGGCTATATATGCATTCATAAGCAGTCTCAGGGTAAAACGCTGCACCAAGTCTTGGGAAGCCTATGAGCGCGATCAGCAATGTGGAGAGAATGAATGCATAGTCATTGGGATGAGTCAAAGACTTCGAAAAGAGGGCAATGCTCGAATCAACAAAATGTCAGCTATGAGACCAGGTTTAGGGAAGATAATTGAGAAAGGACGTATTTCATGATATTTTGAAAGTTCTGAAACTGACTTTCATATAGAGGAGAATGCTACTTGAATTGATTATGCGGACACCTGGTCGTCAAAACGAGTTCATTGGCTGTCAAAAAGCAAAATTCCGCATTGTGGTACTACCGATCATGGCCATGATGACACATTGGAATTCGACTTTGGAGTTGCTTGATTGAGCCTACCGATTATACGAGTTCACCCCTCCTTGGCTCCATCATCCAAACCACAGTGATTACTGGCCACTCTTCACAATACAGAATGAATGTACCATTGTGAAGTAAGTCATGGCAGTTTTGAGGCCGTTCTGATACTGGACCCTGTGGATGTCGAAGTGGCACACGGTTACATTGCATCACGTCATCACAGTCAACAACGTCATGTGTGATCAGATGGATAAAGTTTTGTGAGCTTTGGCTAAGATGTGGAGTCAATGAAGGGAAGACTTATACATCGCCATGAAGTTAGCACGACAGAAACTGTACAAAAATTACGCTGAAGTGACTCCAACGATGGGTAGGCTGCTGATTGTTGCACACATCCGCAATCCTTTCTGGAAGTTGCGATTGTCTGGGAAATGGGACAAAGAAATGGATATTAATCCTGAACATGAAAAATCCGATACTACCCAATACCAAGACCCCTTTCTGATGTATGTCATGAATGAATTCTGTGCCAAACATAGATGTGTACCGGTCATTAAACCTGACAGCATTCCGAGCAATAATCCCGTCCCCTCCACAACAGGTTCAGAATCTGGTCAATCTTGCTTTGATTTATGAAATTTGTCCAATGATGATGAGGATTACGTAATGCCTAACAATGTGGCTGAAACAACACCCGGACGAAGTCATCATGCTGTATGCTTGTTGACCACCGCCAGTCTCCATTTGAATTCGCTGCCTGAAGCATGAACAAACTGGAGACAAAATAATCCAAATCTCAATAATTACGACTCCGACCCAATGGAGATTAGCAATATATTTTGCATACCTGACATAACCGACTGGTAGTGCCAACAAGAGGAAATGCACTTCAAGTACGCCAATGTTTCCAATGTGGCACACAATATATTCTCCATCATACCACATGCTGTCAGTGAGGAGCCCAGATTTTCTGTTGGGCAAGATGTTATTGGCTGGAGGTATTCAAAAACCAGAGGTGAGACAATTTGCGAAAAATTCATAGTATGGCAGTCTGCTCGAGCCAATACCAGGATACTAGAAGGTGATTACCCAGCATCATATACTATAAATACTGAAAATGACTCGGAAATGAAGATATTGGCTGAGGAAAGGGCATTGCACAGAATGGCCAAGGTGCACAACTTTTGGAGATGTGGCAGGGTAGCCAAAACCTACCTGCTACACAGAAGGCATCACACGCTCAAAACATGCAGATGACAGCCATGGGATATATTTTTGACACGGATGAGATCGTCAAATGATCCTGGTCACCCTTTCAACATAATGGTGCAGCTCCATCCAACTTGTCAGAACTATCTCCTTGACCAGCAATATTGTCCAGGAAGGACCTTGCGGGAGGGTAAGATTAAATATTTGATGTCTATTGAATCAGAAGAACCGACCGTCATCCAGTCTAAACCAATGAAGACAGCGCACCTCAAAGGATTTCGGACAGAGAAAATTGGCCTGAGTGGAATGGCGACTTGGATGATCTAAATGACAGCAAAGAGGATTGCGAGGCAGACGTTGAGTCTGATATTGAGCCAGACAATGCCATTGAGGACGTCGAAACCCCAGAGGTGCAGGATGTGAGTGCCGCACCAAATGTACCCGTATTGATTCAGCCAACATGGAGGTGAAGTAGCCATACTGAGGAGGTGTTCGTAACGGTTAATGCAATGGATACGAGGAGGAATATGGGAATTAAGGAAAACTAGGACTGACTGTGTCAATGTTTCACCAGCTTCTTTATGTAGCTGGACCGAGAGTTTCAGTTGGAGATATATTATGGGTGAATGGTGAGCTGTGGCTTGTGAATATCAGTTGATAAATAGATGTATAGCAGGCGCAATGTATCTTTTGGCAAGATAGATAAATTTTAATAGTATGAGAGTGAACAGCTCAAGAATGTTACTGCACACAGCATTGCCACAGGGCCGAGTCTCAATCTGTCAAATTGACAATCAATAAGTTCAAATCATTACGAAATCAATTATCGATGGCAGTAGATGTGGAATGGGCGAAACATTAACATGAGCGTTAACAGAGTGTCAACGATGTTTGGTCTTGTAAGTACTGCAATTGAACTGGGTTTTTGATCGCAGTTATGCATAAGCAACATAATCATAGCTTGTATAGGCAAAAGTGAAAGTAACATCGTCACTGCCCCCTTTTGAGAATGAGCGTCAATAGTGCATCAACAGTTTTACCTTTGCATCTTGGGTAATCTACGTTCCGATTGGTTGGAGACATCCATTGATGAGATATTGGCAGCCTGTAGTGGCAAGAACAACAGTGACATGCTCCGTGCTGAATTCTGAAAATGAGTGTCAATAGAGCATCAATAGTTCCTGGCCTTGTATATGACATGATCAAGGCATCGCGCTGATCGTCGAGCACATCACAGAATTATCGCCTTCCTCGATAAGCAAAAATACAATACATTGAAGGAAATGTACAGATTCCGAATCAATTGATATCACAAACTGCAAATTATTCAAAAATATCTTATTGGTCGTTGATTACGCGATTTTGACAGGATATTATTATCAAACTACAGAACTGAGGGCCTTTTATGAATCTATAGATGGACCCACTGGGCAACTCGCTGACAACCCACCCAATTCAGATGGGTTGGGAGATTACCTTTAAACCTTACCCAGGTTGAAAGTTCTGGTTTATTGGGAATTCTGACCGCCAATATGGCAACGGTTCGGTTTGGACCCGCACCTGGACCCGAAGTGACAGTCTGCAACTGTTGCCAACACTAACTATAATGCCCTTTGCACTGGGACATTAGAAGGTGTGCAGTTTCTTCTGTACACCAACCTTCGAAGGCAATGAATATTATATACTACTCATGGATAACTACCTGAGGTATGCCTCTGCAAGGCTATTGTCATTGTAGAGAGCAAAGACCTTCACCTCTTCCTACCAGTCATTTCAGACCTCTGTGGACTCAATGCGATACTAGATGAAATGATTCCGGTGTGATAATGGACAGGGAATAGGGCAATAATGCTTTCCAATGTGTCCATGAAGCCTGTAGCACAACAGACAAGCCATGCCCTCCTTTTGCACCACACATAAATGGTGTTGCCAAACACATGATCCATATGATCACTGAATAGACCCAGGCAATACTGACTGACTTCCAGGGTCCAGTTCAGTTCTGGGGAGAAGCAGTCAATACCGCAGTCAATCTCCATCAGAGATCGCCAAATTCAACCCTGACTGCAGAACATAACCCCAATCGAGATCCAGCACTGTATCAAATGCAATAACAAATGTTGCGTGGATTTCGACAATCTACACCCAATGCCAGGAGTAGTGTGAAATTGTAGATAGCAAAGCTTCACAACCAACGCCAATTCGGATGATATGTTTGCAGACTGATCCCCATAGTACTATGCCAATGCATAGTTGCCCTGTGGTGAAGGCCCTGCATGATGATAGGCTATGTATATGAGTTGCAGTTATTGTGGATAATATGGCATTCCAAATATATCACGGTGAAAGCCCAATTAGAAGTAGTCTTCGATGAAGAAAGGAATCCACACATGTTTTATTACCACGGTACGAATGAGATTGATGTGTTCGGATTACTAGAAACTGAGGAATATGATAAGGAAACAGAACCTGCAGATGAGCCTCTCCGAGAAAGTCAATGTATGACAGTTACAAAAATGAGCTTTCACAAATGTGAATCTTCTGACGAGGATGCAGAACATGTTCACAGCCGGCACCTCCATGTAGAGAAAAGGACCGCCTTGCACTCAGTAGCAGGTTCAGAAAACGTCGTGCCCGGCCAGCACCTCCACCCAGAGAATCAGACAGCCCAGCTTTTGGCAGCAAATGCAGGAAACATTGCCTACAGCCGGTGCCTCTGCACGGAGGATTAGACTGCCTAGTGCTCCGCTGCCACAGCCAATATATCAAGTGAAGTAGTACCAACATCTACAGCTCCTACTTCAGCTCCACTGTTAGGGAGTCGTATTACAAGATGGCAAGGTAAAGCCTCAGCAGAATCACTAATGGCATACACAGCCACTGGAGAACCATCTACCTATGGGGAAGATAAGAAAAGACCTTAACAAACTCAGTTGAAATGAGACATTGAGGAAGACAGTGCAGCAACCGCAAGTTAAGCCGATTGCCTTGAAGTGCATTAATAAGACCCAATACATTGCAGACTTGTCCACTCAGTAGAACATATGCCTGGTCATAAAGAGATATGAGCAAACTGATTTCGGTAATATGTATGCCCATGGTAGGAAGGTAACTATGTTTTGGTATTGCGTCTCTCTTATCAGCAGATATGGATGGAATATCTCCCACTTGCATTGAGTGACCACCTGCCTAAATCCCGAAATTGATGATAACAATATCTACATGTGTCCAACAGATGGATGGCCAGTAGGTGTCCACCCACCAAAGATCTTTGTCAGACTCAGGAAAGCTCTCTATGGCTTCAAACAAGCTCCACGCCGATGGCCTGGTAATATCAATGCATGTCTGCTCCCTTGTGGGTTTGCATGGTCCTCTGCCGATCCCAATCTCGATCTGAACAATGATGGTATTCAGATAATCCTTTATATCGACGATATCTCCATGTCTCATCTAGTGGCCGCAGGGAAGGCAGTAATTAAAATCACGGTGGAACTTGCAGAGAAATATTTGATGCTGACCCTTGGCTCAGCATACATATATTATGTCATCAGCATCAGCTTTGAAGATATTGTAACCAGAATCAGTTTCGGTCAGAATGCCTATAGTACTTCAACACTCAGACAATTCAGCATGCCGCATAGTCCTGTATCTTGATGCCTATAGATACCAATTTACAAACAGACTGGGCTGATGCATGGGGGGAAAAGGAATGCGAAGATATTAGTAACTGGAATGTAGTTGTGGGATCAGTAATGGACACAGCACATACAACGCCACCAGATATCTCATATGCAATCGCTGCTCTTTTGCATTATAATTTGTGGTGATTCACCAGGCATATGACTGCTGCTATGCGAGTCCCTCAGCATCACAAATGATCACCTGATGTTCAACTGCATTTCAATGGCAATGGCATCGGCATCAACATCAGTAATTCACTTGTATGGTACTGGGATTCCTATCAGCCCATTCACAGTGTGGACCGCAGGTGCGAGGGAGGCTATGTTTTTCTAACCAGTAATGGAGCTATCACTTGGACTACTTGAAAGCAATATCTTGTCACCATGTCAACTCTCGAGACCAGATTACTTGCCTGTTCAGAGGCCTCCCCAGAAAAAAATTAATTACTTCACTTAATGAAACGGATTCACAGGAAAGAATTACAACTGCTGCAAATCAACTGTGACAATCAGAATGCTCTCACCCTGATCAACATGGGAATCATCAAAGCTGGAACTGAACACAGCAACATTTGCTGTCACAAAAGTTGAGATCAGCATAGATGACAAATAGTCAACTACTTCTACATTGGCAAAGTTCAAAATGTGGCGGATATACAGAGGAAAGCACTCAGAACAGCTAAGCATAGGAAGTTCACAAAAGCAATCAGTTTATGCAAATGCATGGTCAATGTATAGTTATATTTCAGATTGTTTTTTCTGTTCAGATACAGATTTGATTGTATATATGGATGGTCATCCACAGGCTATAGTAGTACACTTTCCCTGCTCATTTGTCTGAAAGGGTTTTAAAGAGGCAACTACGGGAATCACAATTTGTTCGGATGTATGATGGTTTATGAGTGTTTTAGTAAGTTTGCTTGTTTGTTTGTTTGTGTGTTTGTTTGATTGTGTGTTTGTTTGTTTGTATGTTTGTTTGTTTGTTTGTGTGTTTGTGTGTTTGTTTGTTTTCTTGCTCCACAGAGTGTAGCAAGAGTTGGCAGTATTGCATATATGATCAATCTTCCTGGTGTATGGCTTGAGTTGGACGAAGGTATAATTTCCATATGATGATCATCATTCCGGACCCAGCTGGAGATACCAACTGAGTGCGCATCCATGTATACAAGACATTGACGTCATACTTCAAATTTCATGTATATAGGATCATGCATGTACCTGTACTTGAGAATTCAACCTTTTAGAAATCAGTACAATTCAATATATCCTTAGGCCATGGGGCCAAGTGATCAGCTGTGTTCAACCAATCTGGTTCAATATATGTTTTATTTAAGGAGCTATTATTGTCATCAAGATTAAGCATTACAGGTGGAGCTTTAGTAGTCAGTGAAGACACATCAGCTACAATGACCGGTCGGTGCTGTACAACTGTATTCAGTGGTGGTGGTTGCAAGGAGGCATGCTCTCTACCAGAGTGATGATCCATGATGAGATACTTGTCACTTTGTTTTTTGACATTTTTTCTTGAGAATGGTGGAGATGAGAGTTTAAGTAGTGGAGGTAGGCAGTTGACATCATGATTTCAAGATCTGAGGGCATCTGTGGTTATGGTTGGGGTGGTGTGGTAGATGGGGACCAGAAAGGTGGTTACTACTGAACTGGAGGATGGAAGTTTCACAATCTCCAAAGCACTGCTGTTTATGTACAACTTAGTACTAGAGATCTTGTCACACTGCCACAAGAATTCACAAATATTAGCTTCTACTTGTTATCTTTCAATTTAGAATATTCTAGTAGCGGGTGTAAGTGGGTGGCTGTATTGAAATAAGCAATAAGATGCAGTACATGTGAAAGTCAGGCCTTTTGTGAGCCCGCAACAGGTAAAGAAATGATATATTCAACTGCTATTTATAGTCAAGTAGCGGTGACATTCAGTATTGATGAGTTTGGTGTCCGCAGTATTCTTCTTGTTTGAGACATGTCAAGAATGGCAATGAAGAAAGTATTGAAATTGTTGATAGAGGCACTGGTGAAGAGGTACATAATTCAATGCAGGAAAATGTTAGTGTTTATAGAGTGTAAAGACATCAGCAACAACCCTAGTTTCCATCTGAAACACCTGGGTGTTCCGGACGGCTCTGATGGCTCTGACGGAACCTTGTACCCTCTGATGGAAAATCACACACTTCCCTTTGCCCAGGCGATGGGTCCCATTGCATACTCACCTCCATTACTTTGCGCCTGGTATACACACCATCAGAACGACATGTTTGTTACACTCTGCACAGGGGCTGCAGTTATGCTGTAGCCATTCACACAACGCCTGGCGATGTTTATGCCTTTCTTCAACTGATAGCCACATTTTACCTCTCCGCTATTGCTATATATCGGATGCCGCACTCGCCCCATATATATTTAGCTTTGAGATTGTGTCACATATTGCAATATTGTCTTTGCTTCGAATACCTTGGTTGACATTTCATTTGCTTCGCCATTATCCTATTTTACAGGTCTGAAATATACAGTCCAATCTTCACACTCTCTAGTACTATGCCCTCATTTCTCCACATTGTGCGTTGATCCATCATCGGCTTCCAATGCTGCTTGCTCCTCGTCCGCATCCGCATCGTCGCCATCCTCGCCCTTATACCCGTCAACATGACTGGTTCCCAGGTCAAATCTCTCGAGTTCCGTCGCGGGCCGTCGTCGCCGGCTGGCGGTGGGGATGGCATCGAGATCATCACTTCCATCGCCTTCATCTTCGTAATTCCCGCTGCCCCCTGGCATCCCGAAATGAAGTTCGTCATCCGTGCAATTGTTGTCTATCAGAATGTTTGGGTCAGTGCTTCCGATCTCAGGCTCCTCAAGCGCCACTTCAGAGGCCAAATAATCAAAAAGAATAGCATTGTCAACACGCGCTGCTTCCACGCTGATCACCACGGCAGGCATTGGGTTCTCCACCTGTTTGATCTGACGCTTGACTGTAGCAAGAGTGTTTTTATGCACCGTCTGTTGGTAGCTCTCCGGTAGTGTGTTCCAGGTATTCATCAAGAACGTATACGTGGCTGCAATGCCAGGCGAGGTTAACAACTTGCGACCTGTTACAGCACAGCAGGATGCGATCTTACCAGCGTCATTCTTGTGGTTGAAGTAGTTCGAGTGATCAGGTCTGTCCGCTTTCAGCTTTGACTTGGAAGCTTTCGGATGAACACCTTTGTTCTTTTGCCACTCCAGGAGAGCATTGCGCAATGCGGTGCATGTAAACATAATCAGTGGCGAGGGTATATGACCGTCCTTGTCATTAATCATGGAATTATAATATCCATCAGCATACTTACCGCGGTTATTTGCCTGATGATAAAATTTGATGTAGATAAACCGCGGGATTGCCTCCGCCAGGAAGTCAAGTGGACGCTAGCCATTCGTTATCAGCTTTCGACTATCTCTGCGTTGGATTTGGACCGCGTAAACCACCTTCCACACTCTCTGCTACCGGAAAAAGATACTTATTGTCTGCCAGAAGGGAATCAATGAATGCCAAATGCTCTGCGGCGGATTCAAGGCGGTGGTGATCATAAAGCTCTGCAATGTTGTCCCTTGCTGATTGAATAAAATGGGATTTAACCTTATCGACTTGTGCACGAACCTGGTACCGGTTTGATCATGTAATATCAACTGTTGGCCGTTGATTCAGCATACCTCTTTGAAGATCTCATTTGTGTGTGCCTTGAATACGATGGACCAAATGTTGTTTTGCTGCATAGTGGTGTTCCAGTACGTCTCTATTATCTTCCAGTGTGGGGCTTCAGCTAATGCTTTCGCAACCCGTTGTGTTGCATAACTTACCATCTCCAAGTCGCTTGCACTCATAAACGGCCGTCTGTTCCACATGTAGCGCTCCAGGAGTCTGCCCATTGCAAATACCAGGCACGGCATGTCTGAGTGACCAAATTGATGGATACTGCAATTGCTGGAGACCATTGATGAAGGTGTTGACTCCGCCTGCGGTTGCAATTGCCACTACCTCTGTCTCTGATTCTTTTCGGTAGCTCGCGTTCGCAAAGGATTTGTAATGATTGCGCGGGCATCTGGATTCGGGATGGGGGAAGGCAGGTTTTCAAGACCGCTGAGAGGAGTGGGAGTGCTAGCAATGCCAGATGCGGGGCTGGATACAACACGACACGTTGAGTCTGTCTGTATGGTTCGGCTGGGAGCTGGTGTGTTACGACTGCTTGTACTTGGCATGGCAGTTGGAGTAATTATTGACCGTCGCTGTGTAGTGGACAGGGTGGAAGTCACACGTTGAGTGACATCTGCAATGCGAGAATCGTTGAGCAAAGATGAGGGGGTGTAGTTCTGACCTCGGATTGTATTGTAGCAAATTCCCCGAAGGCCCACAATTTTGTTGATTCTGACGATTAGCAAGACTTCAAACATTTCGTACGACCAGAGTCGTGTCAGGGCGAGGGCTTTGGGAAGGCATATTCCAATATAGATGTTCGACGTTAAGAAGGTAGGAATAATATCCCCTGTATGCATATGCAACGGCAGGCGAGGTTGACTTCTATTTGAGAGACCATGGATGGATTCGACAAAAAAGGGAGGTGCAGTGTAGATCGTGCTAGACTCTAAACCCTGACAATACTCAGGAATGAGATCCCTTCAAAAGCATTCACTTATGGGGTTAACTGCCATCAGATGAAACTCAGATTATACTGAGCATTGATATTCAATGTTACAGCAACGTCTGAAGGTCTATTTGCACCGGTTGAAGGGTGTTTATGCCATCTTGGCACGATTATCATCGGATTGCACTCGTTCTCGGCCCAATACTTCGAACCATCGATTGTGTATATCTTCAGCTTCACGGTGGAAATCCCCCTTTGGCAGAGATAAAAACGTCGCAAGCCGAACAATGACGTAGTCTCTAACCGATGACATCAGTTAGGTGTGCATTTTCTACTGCTAGGCGTTGGTAGCCGTGTTGGATGGTTGCACAGTTGGGACAACATGAGAACTACTCACATCAGCAAAATGTAAAATGGTTCAGATGTCATAACTCAATGACTCAGCTATTCCGAACAGCCACACCGATCCTTCCAGAAGCTCCCAGACGCTCCCGAACAGGCTAAATGCAAAACGATGTGCTTCTGAAGGACTCTGAGAGTACTTCAGGTGCTCCTCAACGCTTCTAAAGTAGCGGAACAGAATACAAGAATATTCTAAAGAGTATGAAGTCGTCTTCAGAATGCTATAAAATCATGCTTTTAAGTTGGTAAAAT
>Ga0307514_10000295_pt1 | contig 123380 bp, 123 predicted proteins | sample 16_EM_MG_FD_203088 | JGI IMG/M metagenome (GOLD analysis project Ga0307514, IMG submission 203088) | Populus trichocarpa ectomycorrhiza microbial communities from riparian zone in the Pacific Northwest, United States - 16_EM | ecosystem: Host-associated > Plants > Roots > Unclassified...
GAGTACAGCATACACCGAGTACAGCATACACCGAGTACAGCATACACCGAGTACAGCATACACCGAGTACAGCATACACCGAGTACAGCATACACCGAGTACAGTATACACCGAGTACAGCATACACTGAGTACAGCATCCACCCAAGATTGTCTGTCTTCCCTTCATTTTCACGATTACGAGATGACCCCTGAATGTAGCTTCAGCTTCCGGTGTGCCTCCCTACAAGATCGACCGCCACCAGCCAGCTCTCCATGAGAGCTCAAAGGTAAAGTCACCTCATCAGATTCCCACAGTTGCGAGTTAACTAACTGATGGAGAGAGTCTCAGCACCCGGCACGCCTCCTATCGACTGCCTCCAAGTACTTCTCCAATCTTGTTCGATCATGGCCTCCAAGTGTATCTCCAAACTCGCTTGATCATGGCCTCCAAGTGCATCTCTGATTTACATGATCTCAGCCTCCAAGTGCACCTCCAAACTCATTCTATCACGGCCTCCAAGTGCACCTCTGAGTTACTCAATTACAGCCTCCCAGTGCTTCTCCAAACTCACTTGGTTACGGCCTCCAAGCGCATCTCTGAGTTCAACTTGATCTCGGCCTCCAAGTGCATCTCCAAACTTGCTCTATCACGGCCTTCAAGTGCATCTCTGAGTTACACGATCTCAGCCTCCAAATTCATCTCCAAACTTACTCAATCATGGCCTCCAAGTGCATTTCTGAGTTACACGATCTCCGCCTCTAAATGAATCTCCAAACCCGCTCGATCACGGCCTCCAAGTACATCTCTGAGTTCAACTCGATCTCGGCCTCCAAGTGCATCTCCAAACTCGCTCGATTACGGCCTCCCAGTGCATCTCCAAACTCACTCGATCACGGCCTCCATGTGCATCTCCAAACTTGGTCGATTACGGCCTCCAAGTGCATCTCTGAGTTCACTCGATCACGCCCTCCCAGTGCTTCTCCAAACTTGCTCGATCACGGCCTCCAAGTGTATCTCTGAGTTCACGCGATTGTCATCTTCAGGCGCACCTCGAATTTCTCTCATGTACCGCCTGCAGCCAGTCCAGATATACCGTATGTAGATGGGTAGCTATATAGATACATAGATATATAGATGAGAATACAAACTGAATACAGGAGTTTTAAAAATCATTGAACGATAAGTAGAGCTATGATTTCCAAGCGCACCAGCAGTGTTCCCAAAGATGATGTCATTTCTCCCAGACTGCTCTACAGTGATTTGAGGTGCTCCCAGGCTAGTCGCGAGTGCTTCCAGGCTTGTCATCGGCGCTCTCAGGTGCTCCCAGGCTTGTCGTCAGTGCTCCCAGTCTTGTCGCCGGTGCTCTCAGGTGCTCCCAGGTGCATCTGAAGGCAACTGTATCGGTCCAGTCAACTCTGGGATTTGACCATCCTGGGATTCTAGTCCGACAACTCTCAGACACTCCCAGAGGCTCCCAGTGACATAATTATATTTTGCTAATGCAGAGAGGTGAGAGTAAGCATGTCAGAGCAGTGAGACAAAGCATATTGGAGGTTGGACAGTGAATATGTCAGAGTTGTGTAAGCAAGCAGATCAGTGGTGAAACTGAGTATGTTAGAGTTGGAGTGGGAGCAAGTATGTCAGAGTTGTTAGAATGAGCATGTCAGTTGTGGGAGTGAGCTTGTTGGAGTCATGAGAGTCAGAGTGTATGCTTGTCAGAGTAGTAAATAAATAAGTAACTCTTGAATATATAGTATAATCCATAAATTGCAGTATATAACATATGCATTACAGTGGCATTACAGTAATAATTCAGTTATGCTATCAGTAGATTACAGGTGTATTATCGTGGGTTACCAAAAACAGCTCTGGGGTGTTTTGCATTGTTTGGTGTTATCAGTGTTACGGGAGGTTACGGTAGGCCATATAGCCTATGGTAGATTACATGTAACAAAATATGTTTTTCCTAACGTTTATGAATGTCTTGTAAAATGTTTGGCACATTAATTGTATAGTTTGTTTTCTTGCTCCACAGAGCATAGCAAAAGGGGAAAGTATTACTATATGGTCCAAAAGGAAGTTGCTGATACTGAGATCACCAATTGACTCACAGGCTATAGACTTGCAGTCATAGACTTATCCATAAGTTTTCACTTACCACTGCTACTAGCCTTTGCAATCATAAGCCTCCATAGACTTCCATGGAGTTCCAGGCCTTCATGTATATAATGACAGAGCTTCTCCCTTAGATAGTAGAATAGACTTCGTCCACTTCACATTCGTAACAGAGTCGGGAGGTAATATGCCTTCGCTCAGGTTGAGTACCGTTCCGATTTCAACCACTCTTTATTAGCCAAACAGTCAGATAACCGCAAAGCAGTTCATCCCACCGACCAAAGGCCCTCAAGAGACCCGTTACGGCTCACTATCGCTTACCGTGGCGTCGCTGCCACAATTCCCTCAATCATAGAGATACCTCATCCACAACACACACTTGATACCCTACCGGCCAAAGATAAGATAGACAAAATATGCCAAATGAGGGCATGCATTTGAAAGTCCTTGAAGGCCCCTAGAAGAAGAGTGACCAAGTTAATAGATGCGCCTTCACTTTGTCAGTATTTTACTAATAAAAAACTTGAGGTGTAGAGCATCATTTGGGTGGGCTATACTCAAGTGCCTGTTTACGCCGACGCAAACACCAAACCCTGAGAGTAGCAACGGTCCTCGATTCCCCTATTCCACCATTACACAAACAATTTTCATCAAGAGCTGTGGTGTGATTCGCTTCCAGAGCGATGATTCACTACCAGGTTTGATAGGTTAGTGATCTCGTATCCTGAAAGGCAAAAGCTCTCTCCTTGCTTTTTATGAGTTTCCAATATACAAGTACGCGCCTATCTGCTTACCGGTCGTGCGTTTCGTACAGCAGTGGCTAGTTCGGAACTTATGCAACTAAAACTTGGCGCATAAATTTACCTGGCAGTAGCGAAGTACATGTACCCCTCATACGACCCAGCCCCACGATATCCGTCGTCGATCAAGAGATCTGAACAAACAACCAAGCATACCTCGCTCTATTCACAACATAGCGGGGCGTTCAGCTACAGTATTCCTGGCTGGAAATGCCCATGCCTGCCTGTCAGGTGGTGAAGTTCACTAAGAAAACCTCCTTGGCTTGTGTATTTCTATGTACTTCACTCGCACCCCCGCCAGATAACCCTAATCCAGACCCTGGAAGGACGAGGTTAGGGTTACAAGGGTGGCGGAAGCCTGAAATCCGACGACCCACTTGTAACCTGTACGCGGGATTTGCGGCTTTTTGCCCAACAATTTAACCCAATCACATTTGCGCTGCTCCAGCAGAGCCAATCATTACTACCATCTAGGTAATTGTGAAGATAGGTATGCTTGAGGCCGGTGTTGAATTTATCGGTGTTGTGGTGGATGATATGACAATTGAGAAAAACATACTAGAGAAGTTTCTTACACGCTATAGATGTATAGAGAAAGGAGTGGGGCAAGGAACTACGACGACGATACCTTACCATTTGATCACATGGTATGGCACTTACAAGTAGATCTACTGTGAAACTGTGCGATCAAGATCACCAACATACGCCTTCGGAGCTTTAGCTCTTGTGTGCAAAAACCAACCCCCAACCCCCAACCGCATTACAGATTACAGGCTGCTGCGCCGGATAATTAAACCCACCATCACACTTTAAGGCACGTTTTCTTTATACCATGACTGCAGGGTCAACCTTTCTAAATGATAACCATGTCATGCCATCACGCAACAACGGGCACGCAGGATACAGGCGAAAAACTGCAGCAAATTTTTGCATAATCAATTGGAAAAGTTAGAGATAGTACTCCTCTTTCATCTTTTCTTTTTGACCTCAACAGGCACTCTGTTGCCAAGGGTAAAGTTTGTGATCAAAAGTCTAAGTAAGGGCCAGGGTTTGGATTTTCATTCTGAGGCATTGTGGTGACGATGTTAGCGTTTTTTTTTTTGCTAGGCGAAACACGACAAGCTAAATCTCGTTTATTTCCTAAGGCGAGAGGTATTGGAGTTGATTGCTCAGCTTGTTGGGGAGCATGTTGGGATGTACTGTCGTCAATTCTTCGAGTCACCAGTTGGGTTAGGGGAGCCAAGAGCTAACTGCATGTAGAACCCTAATCCTATGCAGTTACATCTCGAGAATCAATGCCCCTGTCAGGCCTGCATATCGTATGACATGGAAGAAAGCTTGAAGCTTGAAGCTTGACCCTTGCAAAGTCATGGTGCATTGAACGGGCTTCCTCGTTTACTTGTTCTCATCGCTCGCAGTCGTTGCAAGCATTGTGCCCACTTTTCCGAAATCCGGGGTGGAATAGAATGCCCACATTCCCCGAAATCTAGGTTGAATAAGAATGGCCATCTCCCCCGGTCTTCCATATGGTCAACCCCATGGCTCTGGTTAGGTAGCATTACACCCAACATCGATATCAGCATCATCACCCTTCCTCCTCCACCCATGGTCCACTGAAAGCCCTCTTCTCAGATGCTCTCCGACACCACTGCACTCATTGTGGCCTACATCGTATACGCCGTATGTACACTACTCATAATAGTCCGTCTCTACGCAACATGGACTCGCAGCCGGCAGTGGAAGGAAGATGACTACTGGATGATTATGGCACTTGCAATTCTGTCCACCCGGGCTGTGGCTGCAGCGTTGGTGCTGAAAAACAAGACCAGTAATATCGATCATCCTGAGCGATTACCGCCGGACGAAATACGGAGGAGAGAGTTGGGTAGTAAGCTGGTGATTCTCACCAGGACGTGCTACGCAGTCTTTATCTGGGCCATGAAATTTTGCATCCTGGCCTTCTATAGCCGGCTCGTGGAACAGCTGCGCCATTATCAGCGATTTATCAGACCAATATGGTGGCTGCTGGTGTTGACCTTTATGGGCTCCATACTTTCCACCTATTTGGAATGCAGACCCTTCAATCAGTACGCATGACCCCCTTAGTTTGAGCAAAGTTTGTGCTGATAGCGGATTTAGTTATTGTAAGTTATATATATCACACATCGCTGCTGCGAAGTAAGATGCTGAGAATTTAAACAGGGCAAGTCGTACCGAATCCTGGCCGTAGGTCCCCTTCCGCTATGTTTGTATGGCCCCCAAAACTGATACTTGCCAATATAGACCAATGCACATATTCAGAAGGCCAATTATACACGACGGGTGCCTGCAACTTATTCACCGACATTGTTCTCCTCGGTTTTATTCTGCCAATAATATGGCAGCTTAACCTCCCTTTACGAATGTGAGCTTCCCAGCAACTCTGAAGACACATCTTGGATCTAACCCTGAGATATAGAAAAGTCCACATCGCCTCCCTCTTCTCCCTTGGGATCTTCGTAATGGTCTGCCCGCGCATTCGAACTGCCTGCATATTGTGTCTAACCGAGGCTAGATAATAGCCATCATACGGCTTCCCTTTGTAGTCGGAAACCAGGCATTACAGCAATTTCGAACTTTGGTGTGTGCTACCTTTCATCTCCCTCTTCCGGCCTAAACTGAACATGTACGCAGTTCGCCAATTTCGAGATATTAGCATCGTGTATCGTCGCCAACGCACCGGTTTTGTACCGCATCATCAAAGACCGAAGACAATACGGGCTTCGAGGTTCTTCGATGACGCTCAGCACAACCCCGCAACACCAGAACCCGTACCGTACGGAATATTTCTTTTCGGCGAATAGGTCACCGACGCAGATGAGGAGGAATGATGGGTCGAGGAGTGAGTTCGCTGCTAGCGGTGATTCCATTCAGTTTGTAGCACGCGTATTGACGCACGGTGACGCCGATGTGGAGAAGGTTGGATACCATCGGGAGTACAGTAACTTGAGGGATTCGATTCGAGCCTAAAGATAACTCTATGTAAATAATGACAAACGTACTTTTACCTTGTCGTCTAACCCCACGTTTTGTGGCTTATGCATGGCAGTAGTTGACAACGCCGTACGCCGTAGCTTGGTACTCGGCGATGTGCGATAAGCCTTATTCCTACGTACCCTGCACCAGAAAATAATCACTAGGACGGTTTTTGATTGGCGTATTCCAGCTGCTTCGGAGATTTGTTTTTTCCGGTAAGCGTTCATAATGGGTTTAGTGTTATGATTTTCACCTGCGATAAACTGCCGGGCTTTCCATGTTCAGGGACGAATTTTTTGGGTTTAACCAAATCTGGATTTACCCCAAAATTACCCTATCACACTAAAAGTGGAACCACATGTCGGTTGCCTTGCATTCGATTCGACTCTTCATATTCAGTGTTTTATATTGTCTGAAGGTGTTTTCTCTGATATAATGTTCATTGCATTCACGAGCGAAGATTTATGCCTAGATAGGATAAGTGGCAAGAATCGCCAAGGCGGTTAATCTGCCGTCATTGACATGCAATGCCCGCTCACCAAAGAGCTTATCTACCTCAGGTCATAGCTATATCCTTCGAGAATGGTGGGTGAAACTACGAATCCGTTGAAGACCCAGCTTATATCGCACCTGCTGGAGGAGCGCCAAGAGGATGATGGCAACTTCAGGAATAGGAATCCACTGGATGAAAGCGAACCGTTTCAGGCATTGTACTGCGTACCCGTCTTCTCTCTGAACGGGGCTTCTATACTAATGTCCCGAAGATGTGAAGCTTGCCGTCGGGGCGACGTCAAAGCGGTCCAATCCCTAATCTCCTTCGAAAAGGTCAATATCAATGCGGTCGATAGATTCGACTACCCACCACTGACCTTGGTATGCAGCGTTTCCTGCCTCCCTTCCCCGGCGCTGACAAGTGCTGATGGGGCTGTAATAAGGCTAGTCTTTGCGGACACTACGACGTTGTAAAGCTCCTGCTTGAAAATGGTGCAATTTGCGAGAGGGATACGTTTCAAGGGGAGAGATGGTTGGGGATCCCCGCTCTGCTTGGGGTGGCGGTGACGGGGAAGCTGATGAAGTTCCAGTCTCTACAATGCACTGAATAATCGGATACGAGTCCTCCTCCTGCAGTACGATGTATGCACCTTCACCCCCGCGGACCGCCTGCAGTCGCGAGCTCTAATACAGGTTCTTTGCAGTACTCCAAGTCGTTCGATCCGCTTCAGCCTTGGGCTGCGGGGGTTTCCTCATTGCTTGCAAGAGTTCCTCTAGACTCCACCGACGTCACTGTCATCGCATTCAATGGCGGTTCAGCGGAATTCACTGAATTCCGGCTCCACAAGTTTCTGCTCTCTGCCCGGTCACTATACTTTCGGCGGAAACTCGAGGCAGTAGGCAATACCGGCGATCCCGATAAAGACGGTAGAAAGATCGTTCGGAATGTGCGGCTTGCGAATAGCGTCGATGCGCGAGCATTTGAAACCGCGGTGAAGTTCATGTATCTGGGAGAGGTCGTCGACTCGGGACATGAGGATGTGATGGCTAATGTTGAGCGGCTAAGTCGACACCTTGAGATGCCTGAGCTGTGGGAGATGGTCGTGGAAACAGACCAAAAGAAGCAGAGACAGAAACGAACAGATGCCGTGGAAAAGGCGCTGGAAGATATGGATTCCTGGTTCAAAGAGTTCGTGCTTGCGAAGAAGATCTGTGTGGACAGTCCTGAGGAGGCAAAAAAAGTTAAGGTCCAACAAAGCAATGAGAGCTTCGCCGATGTTCTCCTCCAGGCGGAAGAAACAGACGACGGGCAAACGAAACCAAAAACGGTGTTATATCCAGTACACAAGGGTATGCTGCGCTCCGAATTCTTCACGGCAATGTTCACCGGAAATTTTAAGGAAGGGCGTAAGCTTCATGAAACAGAACCGCTGTCGGTGATCCCTATTGACGCCTCTCCTGCCGTTCTGGAACTTGTTCTCTCGTTTCTATATTCCGAAAAAGGGGAAATCCCATTGGAACATGCGCTCGATTGTCTCTTTGCCGCAGAACAGCTGTTGCTTGACCGCCTGAAACAGAAATGCAGCCATGTCATCTCTTCTGCCACTCAGAATGACGATCTACCGTTTTCTATTTGCGACGTAGTTCGCACTGGGTGGCTGTGCCGAGTACGACGGCTTGAAGAGTTTGGTGCAAAATACATTGCAGATCGTCTTGAGCAATATCTCGACGATCCGGAACTGGCGGAGCTTGTCGCGGAGAGTGCAGAAAGGATTAAGGAGCGACAGGAAACAGATACGATTGAGTTGGTGGATGATATCAGATACTATTTAGGTCTGCGATTTAGACAGAGAATTGGAGAGGAAGATCCTCTCTTTGATGGAGGGGATGACGGGGAAGAGTTGGATGAGATTGAATTATCAGAACAGCAGGATGAGTTTTTCGATAGACAGGAAGCAATGCAAAATGAGCTGCTAGAAAAGATTGACGAATTGTTGGGTGGGTTCCTGAATTCCCCTGTAGAATTGATTCCGGTGCTAACAAGGGACAGAAAACTTGAAATTGGATGCATAGATGGACTATTGGATGCCGTACATAGATGCTTGATTGGGTGTACAATCTATGAGTTGTTTTACCTTTTGATTCACTCGATTGAGATGCTTCCGTTGCGACCAAAAGTGTTACTGCGATAATGCGAGAATCTGCGTCTTTTTCACGCCATGTGTGCAAGTGCAGTTTGATACATTTCGTCATAGCAATTTGAGCCTCTTCTCAACCCCACAAAATAAACCCCTCCACCGCGACGGGCCACCACTAACCACTACCATCAACCATGAGTTTCCGCAAACGAAACGTGATCCTCAACAGCCGTGGCCCGCCCAGTGCTTCCGGTGCACCACCACCACTATCACACCCCTCACTCGCATCACCGCCAGCCCCTCCACCACGACCTACCTGTCCACCCCCAGGTGTCCGCCCTTCCCCCATAAACGGCCAATACGCGACGTCCACCGGCACACCCTCCCTCGACTCCCTCCTCGCTGGGCATGCAGGTCTCCCGCTCGGCTGCTCTCTCCTCGTCGAAGAGCCCGGAACCACCGATTACGGTGGTGCGCTCCTACGATACTATGCAGCAGAGGGGATAGTGCAAGGCCACGCGGTCACCGTCGTCGGCTTCGGCGAGCACTGGGTGCGTGACCTTCCAGCGGTGGTAGGCGATGCGGAGCGCGAGAGGGCTGAAGACGGGAAACGAGGCAACAAAGAGGGCGAGAGGATGAAGATCGCATGGCGCTACGAACGGCTAGGTGGATTTGGGAGCGGCATTGGCGGGAGTCGAGGTATTACCCATCTCACCTGCAGGAAACGTATCACTGACAGGTGACAAGCACAAACATACACTCCCGACCGTGCCCCCCCTTCCCCCTCCCCCTCCTCCGCAAATGTTCCCGCAAGTAAGGCGACATTTTGTCACGCGTTCGATCTAACGAAACGACTCACAATACCAAGCTCGACGAAGCTAACATTTATCCCCCCGCCATCGCCTGGCGCGTCACGAGGGAGTTCGCCCTACGCCCAGATCCTAACCCGACTATCAACGCTCCTCGCAAGCTCTCCAAAGGACACAATCCATCGTGTACTGATTCCTTCACTCCTGAACCCGGCGCTCTACCCCCCACACGCATCCCAGCCACAGCACCTCCTCCAATTCGCGCACTCGCTCCGAGCACTGCTTCGCATGTATCCGAAGCAATTGACGCTCATGATATCGCTGCCAACAGAGCTGTACCCGCGAGAGACCGGGCTGATCCGCTGGCTCGAGATCTTGTCGGATGGGGTGATAGAGCTGCTTCCGCTGCCGCGGAGGACGGCGGCGAAGGCGACAGCAGGACAAGAGGAACCACAGGGATTGGTGAAGTTGTGGAAGTTGCCGGTGTTGGGGGAGAAGGGAGGTGGAGTTGGTGCGGCGTTGGGCGCCGGGGAGGATCTGGCGTTTTTGGTCACGAGAAGGAGGTTCGAGATTATGGCTTATTCGTTGCCGCCGGCGGGTGATGATGAGGAGGAGCAGGAGCTGGGGAGGAGGGGGGGGGAGGGGAAGGGGACGAAGGTGGATTTGGAGTTTTAGATGTGAAGAAGGTAAGGATGTGTATTTGATAGATTTAATCATTATGTACTTGACATCCTCCACCACTTATCAAAAGCAGTGTTCTCGAGTTCAAGCGTACGTGAAGGTACTGCTGTGTACCATCGCGTACCATGGCATACGCTGTTTAGAGCACAGGCTGCAACATCTTAGGTGTCAACACTTCGACGTTCAGCAAGTAGGCTCAGGCGACCCCCTATAAATTTTAAACCAGACCCACCGGCCAAATATTCAGCCTGTATTGGAAAACTCAATATATGACTACCCACTTAACCAGCATCTCTATCCCACATCGTTGTTGTTATTGTTGTTTATTCATATTGTATTTACTCTGGCTAAAGTATGACAGGACCCTTATCCCCTCTACCTCTACTTCTACATCTACATCCAAAATGAACCTCTTTCCATCCTCCTTCTTGCCTTCTTGCCTCCGCTCTTACAACCTCAATCAGGACCGGAACTAGAGCTGGCGTCCTGGCCCAGCTCGAGAATGGCCAGGTTGTCGAGTTGATCACCGAAAAGCGTGGACTTTCATTGCTACTCGAGACCACTAGCGGCTAGGTGAATATCTTTAGAGAGGAGCTTGCACCCAACTCAGCTTTCCAATGGCTAGGTCGTCTCTGAAAAGATTGAGAAACGTGGCCTGGAGGTAGCGTGCACTCAACTCCCCAATGGCCAAGTTATCTCGAAGAAACTCAATCTAGAGGGAGCTTCCCAATGGCCAGGTGATCTCAGAAAAATCGAGGAGCCAGATCTCGATGATGATGTTGTGAAGAACCGTCCTAACGGACAGGTTTTTGTTAGTGGTTCTGACGGGAACTAAGTTCGTCGGTGGTTTGTCAGTATTTGTTGCATTGCATCTGGAATGGATATTTTATTTATTCGCCACCTATTCCTGTTTACCCTAGAGTGACCCATATCATATACGAGGATGTTGTGGCACAGTGTTCGATAAAGGACGACCCTCTATTCATTAAGGGCAATCTCACAGCGGCAACCCACCTGTCATACGAGGCATTAGGTGGTCCTACGGAACCGAAAGCACAGCTGGATAGCTAAGAGACAATCGCAATGACACAGAAACCACTACTTCCTCATTGTTCATGTCATTAAGACTGTATTGTTCCTGTCTTCATCCACATGCAACAAAAAGCAAACTCTTGTTTTTTTTCTCCCTTCTCTTCCAAAAACAAGAAACCTCCCCCCAACGAGAGAGGCATTGTTCGTTTACTGGCGACATAAAATATGAGGGTTAAGTAAACCACGGTTTTTTGAACGTACAAATTTCAAGAAAAACACCCGGAAAAAGGAAAAAAAACAAGAAAATCAGAGGATTCGGAAAAGCACAGCACAGCATCATACTAAGTAGCCAGCCGCCTAAACCAAAAAACAAAAACTAAACCCGAACACAAACGAGGTAGAAAACATCTTTCCATCGTATATCATCATCCCCTCACTCAGTGCTTAAGTGTTCATATAAGAACCCGCATCGATTCCACCCTCAGGGAACGGATCCAAGCTGACCTCGAATCTCTCCATGATCTTGTCAAGCACCTCCGCATCTTCCTTGGAAGAGACGAATGAGATACTGAGACCCTTAGTACCAAAACGGCCGGCACGGCCGACTCTGTGCAGGTATGAATCGGGATCAGCAGGCAAATCGTAGTTGATAGCAAGATTGATGCGTTCGATGTCAATACCACGTCCAAAGACATCGGTGGCGACACAGATACGCTTGTTGAATTCCTTGAACTGCTTATATCGGGCAATACTGTAACAACGTCAGACTGATGCATAGCAAATGTAGATCTTGGATAGTAATATACCGCTCCTCCTGAGGAATGCCACTGTGAACGGCAATACTTGGAAAGTTGCACTCCGTCAACAGTCTGTTCAGCTCCGTTGCTCGCTGGGTGCTCTTGACGAAGATGATGACCTGATTGAACTCCAACTGGTCGAGGAGGTCATTCAACTTCCGGTTCTTCTCTTTCTCGTCGAGTTTGACATAGTATTGCTGGAGACCGTGCAAGGTGAGCTTGGTCTCGTCATCCACATAGATCTCGAGAGGAGACTGCATAAACTTCTTGCAAATCGGTCGGATCTCCTGAGAGAGAGTAGCGGAAAACATCATCACTTGCTTTTGCTGAGGAGTGGCACGGAAAATCTCCTGTACATCACGACGCATGTCTGTGACAGGCAACGTTAGCTATACATTTATATTAAAATTAGGACCTTCAGGAATTCCTACCAATCTGGTCCAACATTTTATCACATTCATCAAGAACAAACACCTTGACACTTCCCAGTCGCAAGTGCTTGTCACGAACGAGAGCATTAAGACGTCCAGGCGTCGCGACGATGATATGAGGGTGCTGATCCTTGTTCTTGAGGATTTCGATATCCTTCTGCATCGGAGTACCACCGTAGAACACGGCGGTCTTAACGTCGGGCATGTATTTGCTGAACCGCGCATACTCATTCTTAATCTGATATGCAAGCTCACGAGTGTGACACATCACAAGAACCGAGGTCTCTCCAGGCACCGGGTCGACTTGTTGAAGAGTGGTAAGAACGAATACGGCAGTCTTACCAAGACCAGATTTGGCCTGGCAGAGGACATCAGTGCCCAAGATGGACTGCGGGATACACACTTGCTGGACTGAAACCCGAATAGATGTTAACGGACGATCCCGAATCGACGATGGCTGGGAGTAGAAAGTAAAAAGCAAAAGCCCACGGCGGTGTATGTTCGTGTGTGAGCGCGTCTGTCTATCTCGCTGCTGTCTCCGTGATGTTCTTTCCCTTCGACCTTCGGATGTCACCTCCGACAGCCAGCTAGCTAGCCGACCCGCTCTCAATCACGTGATAGGGGTGGCGTTCCATCTCCCTTTTCTCTCGAGAACAAAGGTAAAGGTACAAATATTTCTGAATGTACCGTCGCCGTTTTCCATTGGGACCAAGGGTGATAGTTGATTCACAATGAAAATCGACGCCACGTATTCTCAACGCGGTAAAGAACGGAGGGAACGGCCCAGAAGGCACATTTACCGCATGTCCTTCAAACCACCATATTCCACGGCTAGCTGTGCCCAACCGACTACCGAGACGAAGGTAAAGAGAACGACCACGGAGACGATAGACGAGAAGACGAGCAACCCAGACGACTTTGATGATGCGGTGCGCATATTGATTGGGGTAGAGGTATGACAAAAGAGGGTACTTGTTTTTTCTTTCAAGATGTAGGGAGGAAAAATAACTGACCCTCGGACGGATGCTCGAAACCGCAGTCGACAATAGCTCTGAGTAGCTCGGGCTTCAACAAGAAGTCGCGGAAACCGGTCGAGTGGATACCGACGTAGGAACCTTTCTTGTCAGCTGCTTGAGCAGCTGCTCCGCCGGAAGTTGTCGCGTCGCCCTTTTTTGCTGCATCGCCATTGGAGGCGGAAGGGGCCTCCTTGGACTCGATGGCCTCATCATCGGAGTAATCGATCAGATCTTCTTCGCCAGACATGTTGATGGTATTTGGATTATGAAATATGGAGGGTTAAGTGCACAGTGTTGGGAAGTCGATGTGGCTACTGTGTCGGAAGATGAATGGGGCTGTTAAGCGAGAAGCACGCGGTCGTCAGAAGCGTGACAGCTGAGAGGAAGAACAAAAGTAAAAGTCGTGAAAGTAATACAGAGAGTTGAGCAGATTGCGTGAGTTGAAGGTGAAGTTGAGCAACTCTCTAGGTGGGGAGTGTGTTGGTAGGTGTAAGAGAGGGAGCAGAAGGGAGGAAAGAGAAGAAGAGAGGAAGGCTGGGTTTCGTTCCGTGTCAGAGAGATAGCCCCAACAGGTGAGCCATGCCAAGACATCCCAACTGTTCAACCACTGTTTAAAATATGTATAGGAAAGCAAGGACTCAGGGATTCTTTGTCGGTATTCTTTTAAAGCTTTGTTTTAGCATCCGAATAGTAGCCTTCATACATCTACCTGGAGAAGGCTGCCAGAACACTCAAACTCACTCGAAACTCTGCAGAATTCAAGGCATTTTCTGGTGCGACCCATATCCACCTGTTCTTCGAGTTGAAGATTGCGTTTGCCATTGATGAGAGATATGTATTAACTATCAGAGCAGCCGGCTGTCTAAAATTGCATGGGTATAGCAATAGGTATCGAGGGTGGTAATTGTCTCCGACTTCTCCGCTCTCTTAAAAGTGCAACCTCCCCAGTGGCTGCCCCTTCTGGGTCATCTCTAGCTCCAGGCGCTCCCACCAGGTCGCATGCTTCTGCCCTTGGCCTTCAAACAAATTTACAGTTGTTTGGATAGAAGACGAGGGACGAGAAGCTTTTCCTTGACAATCACTGTCAAACCTTGGGCTCGTGTTGCCAGAACTGGACCAACTTACTGCGAGGTGGTGTCGAGGAAACACCCTCTTTTTCCTTGAGATCTTCATAGCTATTCCGCCGTAGGGTACCCTTAATACGACGGCGTGGTTGTTCACGCTTCTGTTTGCAGCCGGGGCCTAATGTTGACGGTGCCAAACACCGAACAGCTGTAAGTGGTCTTGAGCTTCTTCGTCAGTTATTGCACCTCTTCCATGGAAAACTTACCTCTGACGACGTAACCACGGAACAGCGGTGGATATCAGTAATTCAAAGAAAAAGCCTAGGAGAATGATCGTGAGAAGCTCTTGTCGGGTTACTGGGTAAGAAAGAAATTCTTTAATGAGGCTTGTTTCGGGTGTGTCGATATCAGTATCTATGAAAACTTCGTAGGGGCGGGCGCGTGTGTACATCATGTAGATGGGGAAGGGAGATGGAGGGGAGGGTCATGGTCGCAGGGTGTATTCTACGCCCAAGACTAGAATGGTCATGGGTTAAGTGGTCAAGTGTACAACAGAGTGAAAGAGCATGGTGGTGCAGGAAAGTACGGGTTCAATCTGGAGGTTCATGATGGACGCTGATACAAAATCTTGGTTTTGTTTCCCACCTAGAACAAGTATCTTAAATCGGGACGTACCCGATTTAAATTTTGGTTCAATGAGGGTTTATGGGCAAGGTGTGGAACTGGTCTGTTGAACCTTCAACCAAGTTCACCGAGTAAGTTTGCATGAACGACACTACATGGAAAGTCACTCGCTACCTAAAACCCAAGATACTCTTTACTTGATGCTCTGCCCTGGGCGGAGGAAATTGTCTTAAGTTTCGTTTTACCTCGCTAGGCAGGATGTATATGCGTTTTACACCATAGATTGAACCGCAATGCCGATATGGGGACCACCCATCTATTATAAGTTCTCTGCTTGCTAGACTTTACTCACTACTCTATAGCTGATATCCCTCCTCCAAAGGCTCTTCCTCTCACAACCCACCCCTCCTCACCCATCCGTCCTCCTCTCCCACTCCCAAATACAAGCATTGGATCTCCTTACGCATCAACGAACCGGGGACGATCATAATCCGTCATTCACATATTGAGGCAGAGAATTAATAGCAGTCATGGTGTATCACTCGAAGTCTTGTCATAACATTTGCTTTGCCGTCAAACATGAGACATCACTCGACTTGGCACCAAACCGTTATCTTTCGCCCTTGAATCAGTTGTGCTTAAATTGTAGCTCCACTCAGGCGGGTAATATGAAATTTTTGGCAAACAATTACCGGAAATAACTACCAGACGCGTTTCGAAGAGGCGAGAAAGAAGTCCACATAGAGAAGGTATGGGAGAGGTATGGGGGAAGGTAGATATGCGGGTTATTGTGGTGTTTGCGGCGGAGATCGTTCCTATCAGATAAGACCCTAATCGCTATGGGTCACAAAAATCACTCGATCCGTATTATGTAATCAGCGACGACCTCCTTCGTGCTAGATATGAAAAATTTCATATCACTTAAGACCACCGCTTCTTTCTCTCACAATCATTAATAAACACGAACGCACTTTAGCCCTTCAACTTGCGTCATAAAGTTGCACGCCATACTGGACTCCATCCCAAGACCAAAAGAATATATGTAACCACGCGTTCACCAGTCTTATCTCATAACATGAGCTCCCCGGGCCCATGGATTAATCAACGAGCAATCCGCAACTAACCAAAATCCATTTCCATTTTACAGGGCCACCTCTCCTTGGAGACATGGTACTTGACATGTGCTATAATAGTCTACGGTATGTGCCGGTGGTGCAGCACCTAGCTAAACATTACCTAGGCATTAAAGCCCGAATTCGTGCTCTTGTAAATTTAGCTACTCGTCACAGACCAGGTACAAATAACCGCCAAGCTACTCTCACGATTTTTTGCATCGACCAAAGCAAAAGGCCTCAATATGTTGCGGTCAGTAGTAATCAAGAGATCCCGTTTTGCTGACCACTTTCAATCGTTCGCAAAGATACTCCCCAGCAGCGCCGTTGGAATCCGCCGAATCTTCCATTTCTACTTACACCTCACAAACCCATCGTTTCCCTTGGATCTAGGCTACATCTCTTTTCTGGTTTGTGCCATGGCGGGGTTACTCCGAGTGGATGAACCACCACGGATCATGAAGCGTACGCGGAGGCTCCGATGGAAACCCAGTACGGAAGAGGCTAATTGCACTAAGAGCCAGATTCTTGGGAGATTCTTGGTGCATAATACCTGGTGGACTGGATGGGAATGAGATAATGCATACCACCAACGCAAGGTACTCGCAAGTGGATACACTACTAAACTCACTTCTCACCTACATTGATCTAACTATCCCTAAAGCACGTACTTTTACCGGAGATACTCTAGGCGTTGAGCGGACTAACGGTATCCAGAAGTTGGAAACTGGGCTGCTTCAGGTTAGAAGAGATTCACTCGCCACAGTTGTCGAACAACACTGGCCTTCTGATGGAGATGGATGGGATGCAGGGCGAGGAGGAAATATCTGAGATCAGCTGGAAGCTTCGAAGGGTCTTTTAGCCAAGTTTACAAGTCCTCATATACTTTGGAGGAGGCATGAAAAACTGGAACAGAATTTGATTGATCCACACAAATTGTATGAGAATATGGTATAAGCGTTCCGGTTTTCGTACCATGTATGTAGAGGGGGATATCCTTTGCTGCAGCCGTGTCATGACGAAACGGAATCGGGCGTCTGCATACTTGGTCCTTGCAGTCGCATTACCCACGTTCGGTGGGAGCATCTTAACTATCCGTTTTCGTCATCAGCATACCGAGCTACTGGGAGAAGTACTGGATGCGAGCAGAGTTGGCTCAGAGAGAGGGAAGCTTCTTATGGAATCCCACCCTCCCACGAGATCTAGGAAAGAATATCAAGTATAGCTCTTAATCATTTGCAAACTGAATTTGTATACCAGAAAGACAGACCGAAGACCACTTCGCTACAAAGTGCTGCGGTGAGTTATGCATAAACATGAGCAATCAATCGAGTCATGGTGCTGATGAAAGTCCCTGATGTTGTGAGTATTCACTATGCCTAATACTAATACAGAACGATTATCTAAGGACTCGATGATATTATTAGAATTGGTGATGGACGAAGGGGGCTCTGGTTAGAACTCCAATGCAGGAGAAGGAGGCAGGCGCATCCAATAGAGGGCTGGAGGGAGTATTGTATGGCTGCAACCAACAGAACAAACGACTGGGTTTTTATTGGCGAGCGTTCTTGGGCTAGTATGATTGCGATGGAACCGGATGAAGTGATTCGTTTCCAAACATGCCATGAAGTGACTGGAGTTGCTTCGGGCGGGCTTGGTCGGTGTTGGGTTTCCGCGGGTTGCCCTGGCTCCGCGTACAGCAAATGGAAATCCGATTCATCTACCCAGAACCCTGAATCACGCACTTGTGCCCTAACTTAGCCATGGCCATGAGAACCTCGTATTTGGTCAAACTGGGATGATGGCTGTTCACAAGTTCTAGGACACTGGCGGTGGAGCAAGGCGCTAGTTAAGCCAGCCCCACGTTTCTCGGTACCGAACAAACGTTCTCTGCATAAAGGTATCGAATCGATGACGGCGGTTAGCCTGAGGCATATCTAGTACTCCACATCACATTGCACAACAAGACCTATATATCATGGTGAGAAAGTACGAGTATAATGCCGCCTTTTATTTTGATCCCTATATTTCTAACTTTCTCCCACATCTAACAATGGACTATTGTCCCCGTCTCCATCCGGCAGTAAGTCTCCACCGTCTCGGTATAGACACACAGATCTATCGTACCTGAATGTATCAGATGCGCAGCCTCATCGCTTACTACTGTGATACTGACCATCCTCTGGACACTTAGATACCAGTGGGTATTTGAAGGTCTGGTGGATGAAACTCGCAAGCCATGAGTCCGGCGCCAACATGGACCAGAACCAATCGAAGAGCTTGCATTCCCGTATCACCAACCGCTGTGATGATTCAGAGCGTATTCTCCGCACACTCCTAATACGGCGACTTCACGACCGCCCTCCAGTGGTGTTCCTTCATCCAGTTTCTCGTCTCTTGGAAGAATTCCTAGAAATTCCTCAGAAAATCTTGTTTGTCTGGTTCGTTGATGTCTGGCAGCAGTAGTGAGGGCCGCACTCCAGAGGAGAATCGCTGCTTCATAATTTGCTTGTGGATGCTACGGAAGCGGGAAATAAGATTTTGTACGTATTTAGTGACCTTGAAAAACTGATTAGCAGCTGCTCGACTCCATAACAGTGAGGGCTGAGAAACTCACTGAAGAGTAGTTAGATGGTACTATAGAGCTTCTAATTGCGTGAGCTGAACGCATTGTGCTCCACTTCCGTATTTAGAGATATTGGGTCGTCGTGGAAATGTTTTGGCGACGTGGTGTCTCGCAATGCGACAAAGCGAACGTTGATCCGGCTTTTTGGCTCGATATGAGAAGAAAGCCCTCAAAGTGTAAACCAGACGTCCTGCGCAATGCTTTAAACACGTCCGCAAAATATTAGGATGAGCTTACCTGTGTCTGGTGGTAAGACCTCGGTATCGTGGTCTTTGTCAGCCCCCTTTACAGTCGGATGTCTTGCAATCCGGACGGCTGGAAGGTTGTATTGACTCTTTCCGTCCAGGTGCACCCGAGCCGAGGCAGCTGAGGTTTCATAGATAGGTATACTTAGGTGGAACTGCCACAGTTGATGCTACTCGTGGGATTTAAATTAGATGATCGGATGTTCAAGATAAGGCATGTCCCAATTGCAACATGTGCCCCGTACGATGGCTTGTGTGCCGGAAGCGAGTCAACTCGGTCGGGAGACGAATCACCTACTGGTATCTACTCCAACAGTTACTGCTGTTCATGCGGAACAAGGAGGGTTGTGTAGATCCTCAAGGAAAGCTGGTATTCGATCCCATGCCTGCTATTGTTCCATGCGTTATCCATCAATAAGTACACATGCAGCGTGTTCTAATTGCCTGTACGGAGGCTCCGGAAGCAATAATAAATGACAACAACAAACGGTTCTGTAGATGGTAAGTCTTGGTATACAAAATGATAAGATGACGCAATCGAGCCCAGCCAGCGGCACGGAATCGCCTTCAGGGGTAGTCGAATACATGAACGACCTCATGTTGGGACAACAACAAAATCCCACTGCCTTGGTCGACCACGTCTGTGGGTAAGTCTGCGCTTCGGCGTCGGAGATAACGAAGAGGTCCCGGGTACTCTGTGGCGCGTCAGGTCTCCGCCACCGCCCGACGGCAGCCAGATGTGTGGCTGGCGTGGCCGTGATAACACTGGCAGACGCGGGTACGAGATAGCAACGGTGGGATTCTCATGGTGGTTGTTTTGAGCCGTTTGGCCGCAGCTCTCGGCGTTTGCTGTTTTGCCTGATTTCCAGAACTGGTTTCAGGTGTTTGGAGGAGCAGTTTTTTGGAGCTTGTTACACGCCGGCGGGCATGCAAGCAGATGCACTAGTCTACCTACGGAGACGGCGAAGAATGTCTGACGTCGTTACAACTACACTGGTACAAGTACCAGGCCTCGAGAGTAAGAATTGCTCTTCTGGCCTATCGGGAGAGCGAAATGGCACGTCCGAAAAACACTTCGTGACGACCCCTAATTGATGACTCGACGTGATGTTGGATAAACTCAGAACGGATGGCCTACACCCGTCGATGCTGCTGCTCTCCTCTGTGTAAGTCCATTTTCGAGGAAAAATATATTGTCACACGAAAAGGACGATGCATGCCAAAGGGGGTGGTGGAAGTGTCATCCGAAATGATGCCGACGATTATGGGCTTATGGTATCAGAGCACAATCCCAGCAACCCATGCTTTCGATTCTAAATTTAGCATCATAAAAAATCGTTTTTGGCAGATCAAGAAGGAGGAACGTCTGGCATGTAAGATTGCCGCGTAAGTCATTTTACTACTGCAGTATGATGTACGTAGTAGTCTTTTGAGGACTTCAACACCAGGTTTGATATGGAATAAGGTGTGAGTTGGTTGACGCACTGGAATCATAGCCGTCTCATGGTTGAATAGGTATTGAGCATGTCGTAGAATTAAATAACAGGACATTCTTTGCCCAGACATTGAGGTTTTGAAATTTTGAGTCCGTGAATCAAAAATGTTCAAAAGAACAGCAACCAATATCCTACTAGGCATTAGCTAAGAATGTAGAATACATTAATGTAAGGAGGAATGGTATGTAGAGTATCATAAGTAGATTTCCTCTCGATATTTGCCTTAATTCCTCAAATACAACCAGGACGAAGTTCTCGAAGAATGGTACGTAGAAATAAAAAAATGGGAGCGGTAATTTGACCGAAGAATTTCTGGTAATCAAAAGTTGGACCTGGATATGAGCGGTGTTTTTGATCCCCAGGGATTTGCTGCCTCGGAATGTGATTTGATTTGGAGAAACTCTCGTAGGTACACCCAGAGCGCTCGAAAACCTGCCGTCCAAGAGACTCACGGAGATGTTGTGATTGGAGGAGGTGTTTACTGAACTCCAGTACGTACGTCAGTGCTCCGCAGCCCTAAAGCCTCCCCTGTCTATCCGCGCTTAACACAACTTCATTTCGCAACAACTGGAGACGGGACCTCCGGAAGCTTTAAAGGCCGATCATGCATTATTCATACGACCACTTTTGTGCCATAGCAACGAGACTTGGCCTCCGGACTGCAGTAATCAGCCTAGCGAGGTTGGCATAGATGGGAATACGGCGTCCCGGGTTCCTGGGTTGTAAGAGAAGCTAAGTAACGGTAGAATTTGTGCTGCAGGGCAGAGTTTTACATGTCAATGACTCAAAGTTGCAGAAGAACTGGACGTGGTTAAAGGTGTTTTGTTAACCAGGCAGTGCATGGAGTTGTTGGAGGGACAAACTGTCGATATTGGCTACGAAAGGACGGAAAAGTATATGGAAATACGGGAAACATACATGCCAGAAAGCTTAAACTGCTGCGGAAGTTGTGTTGGTATGGGATCATCTGTATGATAGATTTCTTATTACCAATAAATACTGGTATAACCGTTGACAATATATAACAGGGTTCCGGCATTGATGCGCTATCGTAATTTGGAAACATGAAGTATTGTTTTCCAACTCCCGCATCAGTCTTTGTAACCCAGAGTTAAGGAGGGGTACTACCTAACAGCTGAATACGAAAGCTGTCACTGTAAAAACCTGCGCTAACAGTTTTTCGATTTTTGTTTCCATACTGGGGCGGTCTGCTCTTTAAGTTCCTGAGGCGATCTAAAAAAGTTTTGGCGCTTTGGGTTGGATTTGTATGCTGAACTATCGCCAAAACTTCTTGGCCGCCTAGTACTAAACTAGTAAGTCGCTCGCTTCATTTCCGTAATTGGCTGGAGCAATGTCTCGGATTTAGCCATTCAAAAAGCCTGGCAACCGGAAGTTGTCCTCTTTTTTAAAATTTTTATCTACCAGTCTTATTCATTTCGGAGAGCTTTGAGAGTTCTATGACTATAAAACTGTATGCAATTGAGTATTCATCTACAGTCTTGTAAAAGGCAGCAAGCTGTGGGAATGGATGGAGAGGAGCTCGAGCATGTTCTAGAGCTCCAGAAGCACCTAATCTAGCCGGGTAGGATGGTAATCTGCGATGCAATGGCGTTCCTTTGTCTGTTGGGCGGGATAACGGATGTCCGCTGGGGCGACAGTAGTTGTGCCTGAAGTAATTGAAGGGAACGTCATAGAATGCGTACTAGTTAAGAGGTAGGTGAACATTGGGAGCAGTGGCCATACCTACCTGTTGAATGAGCTGGCCAAAACCGATTCTATGACTGCTATCTGTTATCATCTGGGACGCATGAATTGAAGGTCTCAGCCAAGGTGCAGCGACTAACGGTGATGCATCGATGGTGATTGTATCTGGAGTTCAGTTCAGATCAGATACGTGTTTTGCTGGGATGGCCGGGAGGAATACTAACCGGCGCTGGTGGGCAAAGTCTCTGGGTGGGATATGCTGCAACGCGTTCCCCTTTCTGTCATCGGTGGCTGCTGCTGCCGTTAGCTAACGCGCTGGTTGTGAACCGCAAAAATCTCCTTGTCAAACCTTTGCATAGCCCCAATACGGGTTGACCGGGAATCGAGAGAAACATTTTTGGGATTTTTGACTGACCAACGAGCATCCTCCCGTCTCCTGCGACTTCTCTTCTTTTTTGAGAGTTGGCGTGTTCACTTCAACCTCTTCCTCACTTTCTTTCGTCCTCCCACTGCTACCCCCACCAACCTCACCACACCCACCTCCACCACCTCCATCACCTCCACCACCTCCATCACCTCCACTTCTCCTTCTCCTCCCCAACCACCTCGCGCCATCGAGGGCGCAGAGCATCAGTAGCAGAGTTATTCGCGACGCCCTCTCCTTACGCTCACCATCTTGTTGCAATTCTGGATCAGACTGGCTATCGGTCGGTGAAATAGCTTATTCGTACTCGTTCCGTTCCAACATCCAACATCATTCAGCCGCTTGGTACTTGATCGGCTGCCGGCTACTGTTAGATCTCACGATCACTCGATACCCGGGAGATAGCTATCCCACCACGCTCCTTCAATCGGCGTTGTTTTGCTATATTACGGTCAGGCGTTTTTGTTTATTCAGGATAGCTGTGGACTGGTGAACCGGACGTTCATTTGGAGGTGTCGAGCACACTATTATACCGCGGCTTTCTCCGCCTAATCTTTCATTGGTTCCGTGTTTCGACCACGTATAGATAATGGCACTGTCAACTCCGCGATTACGAGTTTTGTCGGGTGAGCTCTTGCAGATTATTGGTTTTTGTCAGGGGAAAAATGAGGTTAGCTAACGGCTGCTAAATAGTCGGTGGCAATCCGCTCTCTGCGTTTCTTTCATGGAGGTTGCAGGCTACACATTCCTGCGATGTGACCCTTGTTTGGAAAACGACTTATGAGACCGTGTCCCAATACGGCATCACCTTCAAGTATTTCACCTTGGCTCAAGGTTTTCATTCAACAGTAAAATCTAACCGATGTCAGGTCGAGCAAATTCGGGAATGAGCGGTTCAAGCCGCACGCAGGTACGCCGGGAGTCTTAATCTTCTGCCAATGCCGATAGCTAAAGTTGTGGATGTATAGTGGTCCGAACACCCGAAGAGGCCGGCACGATGCCTGGAGGATTTGACTATGTGCTCCTTTCAGTCAAAGCTCTACCCGACGTCTACGATCTCGCGTCGATTATTGAGTCTGTCGTTACTCCTCAGCATACATGCATCTTGGTGAACACAACAACGGCAATAGGTACTGAGGCTTATCTAGAATCACGGTACCCAACAAATGTGGTTTTGTCATTGGTTTCTGGGGTCGCGTTGAGTCAACTTGGCAACAGCGAATTCGAACATACAGGCGGATCAGACATTTGGGTTGGTTCGGCTATAGAAAATACCAACATCCCCGAAAGTATCCAGTATGACATGGCGGATGCATTGGCCTTAACGTTGCATTCTGGTAGTGTTGATTGCCATGTTTCTTCAAACATCCGACAGCAGCAATGGGAGCGGATGCTTGGGTACATCTCTTTACTACGTGGTGTGTTCCAGGTGGGAGTCTAACAGTGTACAGACCAATTGCCTTCCACCCACTCAGCGTAATAATGGATTGCCCCAATCTCACTGCACTTATGGAAAAGCCAGGTTGCAAACAACTAATTAACGATCTGATCGATGAACTTCTCTCTATTGCTAAAGCTCAGAAGTGCAGTTTTCCTGAAAACTTTAAGCAGAAAACTATCGAAGATCAACTGAACGCACCTCCGGCTGCCAACATTATGCATCAGGATTTTGTAGCTCGACGGCCATTAGAGGTTGAAACATTCTTGGGTTCTCCGATAAAGGCCTCTAAATCTTTGAACCTCTCAACCCCGCATCTCAATACGCTCTATCCCATCCTTAGCCACATGAATCAACAAAACCAGACCAAGCCGCATCCTCCCCCTTCGCCAATGTCTGTGGGTCCACCACATCCAAGACCCATGCAAGGCCCACCGCCCCCGTCTCAGAGATTGCCTTCGGGCCCGGGTCAAGGTCAAGGTTCAGGTCCGGGGGGAGCTCCAAGAAGGCTGCCCCCCAATGGTCGTGGTGGATTGGATCCTTCGATGGCAAGACGTCCGCCACCATCGCAATCGCGCGGCATGCCTCCAAATGGATACCCGCCAAGAGCCAATGGAGACTTCTCATCTCGCCCTGTGCTGTCTCGCCGCAATTCTTTTGATGATGATCTAGAGGAATTTGGTCATATTGCTCTTTACGGAGACATGGTCGACAGTGACGTCATCGCACCTCAGGACGGCTACCAGAACAGCAGACCACCACCAGCATCGCAGTTGAACGAACTGGCACTTAGGGAACGCGAGCTTGCATTGCGTGAACGTGAGCAGATGTTGAGGGAGCAGGAGATGAAGGGCGGACGATCTTTTGGACTGGGTCGAAGGAAGAATCCGGGGAAGAGTAGGAGCAACTATGGGGACGACGATGATGACGATGAGTTTTATGTCGACCCCAACCCGCCCCCAATGCCAGTTAATGTCGATAGTTTCGATATGATGAGTGTTACCTCTCGACGAAATCGCCGGTTGCCTAGCACGGGGAGCGTAAGAAATCCAGGACCCGAGATACCCATGCAACCAACACGCGGTGGTCGTCACTCGATGTTCAACCGAAACACCCGAAATCGTGCCAGCGCTAGGCTTCTTAACGATGTTCCGGGCCTTCACGATCCCATCACAGATAACGCATTAATGGGGTGCTCGTCAAATAGGTATGGAACGGTTGATCGGAAAATGATTACAGACAATTCCCGGGCCAATTCCATGACCTCACAGCGAGGGGGTGTACGCGACGATCCGGCCCTTGGTGGAGGGGCTTATCCTCCAATGCCAAATGGTGGAGGTGCGTATCCTCCGATGCCAAATGGTGGAGGTGCGTATCCTCCGATGCCAAATGGTGGAGGTGCGTATCCTCCGATGCCAAATGGTGGAGGCGCGTATCCACCGATGTCGCGTCGATTGAGTTCATCTCCAGGCGATACCCGCAACGGATATGGTCCACGTAATGGCCATCCTCCGGACCAGCGGGGTTATCGAGGGGGACCTCCTCCCGAGGGGCAGATCCGTCAGCCTATACCCAAACATGCCCCCGGTCAGAACGGATTTCCACATCAGGTTGAGCAGCATATCTCTGATGGGGTAAGACAACCCTCTATCATGAAAGGACCATCCGGTAACCAGGTTCGAAGTACTACGGGTAGCGCTAGTGCCAGCTTGAGTAATGACAGCGGAAGTGCATCAACCGGCGGAGAGACTTCGGCGTATAGTAGCTCGAGCAGCCTAGAAAAGCGATTGCCTAAGGGGGTGATAGTGGGGTGAAAGTCAAGATTGGACACTAGTTGGAAAATCCAGACATTGTGGTTATTACTTGGGAACTAAATCAGTATATGGAGCTCTGTCGACCTTCATGCTTTCAATTTTCCGTTTGCCAGCATGAAGCTGCTGACCTGGTTTCCGAAATGTTTCTCTAATCCTTCAGTCGAATTGAGATACCTTGGTTATAAGATTGGGCGTCCTCGCTACTTCTGGTTTCCACCTGAGGTAGTTGAATCTCACATTCTTATATTATACCCTGTTTTCTATTATGGTGTTTCCTTTCTTTCTAGTGGTTATAATAGCACAGTGTCATCATAAGTAGGTGCTCTATTTGGATTTTCCATGACTCTTCATCACTTCTTCAAGATGGTTTGGGTTAGCAATCTGTTGTATTACCACGTCTTTTGCACCTTTCTTTGTTTCCTTTGTGGTTACTTTTCAGCAAACAGATGACTTTTTTCTCTTTCGTTTTTCATTACTTCAGGGTTTCGGTGGTATGGGCTGGCTGGTTGCAGTTTCTTTGGACGCAAAAAGGTATCATGATCGGCTGGCTGACGCGGTTCTTCTGGGTTTGGGTTGGCTGGTTTTGATGACTGGGTATATAGATGCATTGGCTTGCTTTGGCACTTTACTTTTTTCATAGGAACTCATGTGTGTGTTTCTCTTCCAGGGCTTTGAATATGGAGAAGACAAAGGGCTGTAATTGGATAACTGTGCTAGCATACGGAGGGAGCGGAGGAAAGGAGAGAAGGGGGGTTGCGGGGACTTCGGAGTCTGGTGCTATCATTTGTACTTGGGTAACAAAATACCTAACCTATACCAATTTCATATCGAAGGAACGATGGCTGCCTCTGCAGTGGGATGGGTGCCGCCTCTTTCCATCTCTTATGTTAGATAGCCCATGTATCATTATTGCTCTGGTGGTGGTAGTCTTTTAACTTTTGTGTGCATTCTTCTCTTCACGACTAGTATATCTCTTTGTTGGGTGGTAGGATTTCTTGTGGTATATTATCTCATCCTTTTCTTATTGAGCGGGAAGATGATGTTGGCTATGTGGTGCCTTAGTTGGGAGTTGAGAATTGAAAACTATATCCAGTTCTCACCTGTCTTCCGTACTGCCTTTGGTAGGCATGGAGGCATGGACACAGCTCAACACTCGGAATGCGGCCACCTCTGTGGCTACCCACCGTTTGATATGCCGGGATGAGATGTGCATCGGCACTTACGTATTGGGCATCACTTCAAGTCGACTCCCAGTTTATAAGCCGACTGCAGTGGTACGTCGCCTGATATGTAATGTCCTAAACACGCACACCTGTCTCCCCCACCACACCTCCTTCTCACCTACACCCCTCCTAACCGTTAGGACTTCTCTCCGCACCCGGATATCGTCCCAAAGCCCCGTGAATAGGCTGTGTACGAGGTGCCGGTCTTCGAGGCAGTCCGGGGTGTGATTATCCGGTAGGTAGGCACGATGAGAAAGCCGGTGATTCCGGTTCGAAGGATGGACGGACGGCGGCGGTACTGTCGAGATCCCGTGAGTGATTACCAATGACCCAATCTCGAGATTTATATTATAGCCGGGGGGAAGCTTATTGGTGAGGAATATGCCAGTTAGTTGCTATTGATCTCATTCGTGTGGTTTACCACAATCCTCCGACCAGTTTCCTGGAGCTTTGGGCAAGGGTATCCACACATAAATTGCGGGGTACCCTGTCGCGCGCGAACTACACGTGTACGCTACCCCTAGCCCACACCTGAGGCTCCCCGTACCCTCGTCGCCGCATCAAACTCCCCCAACACGACAGCAACAATGCAAGCCTGGCACAAAGAGCAAAAAGCGAAAGCAATAAAGAAAGGCAAGGCGTCCGTACAAAAGGAACGTACCGAAAAGCTCGCGCGCCGGAACCCCGACCGGTTACAGCGCCAGGTCGACGAGCTCAAAGAAGCGATCGAAGCCGGCCATGCGAGCGCACACAACAAAAAGACTCTCGCCGACCTCGAACGTGATCTTGCCGCCGTGAGGAAGGCTAGGAAGGCTCAGGGAATCGAAGACAAGGAGCCCCAGAAACGGAAGAGGGATGATAGTAATGCGGGTGCGCGGGCGGGAGAGGGTCCCAGTGGTGAGGGTGATTGGAGGGCGAGGAGGAGGGCGATGCGGTTAGGGGGGAAGGCGGAGGAAAGTGATTCTGGTGCGTGCTTCACTTACCCCGGGAGGGAGCTGGGCTAATGGAGGTTGTGCTACAGGTGATTCTACAGACTCGGAGGTCGCGGATATTCCACTCCCCTCTGGACCGCTACCGCCGCTCCCCGGAGAAACACCGCCGCCGAAACAGGAGGCTAAGATTACATATGAGTCTGCACCTGTGCTGCGAGATCTACGGAAGGAGGCGGCAGCGTTTGTGCCTGTGGCTGTTAAGAGGAAATTAGAAGCGCAGAAGGCGCAACTGAAGAGCGAAGAGGAAGAGGCGGCGAGTGAGGCGGCGGCGGCAACAACGGAGCAGGGCGCGACTGGTCTGGGATTTGTGACGAAAGTTAATGCGGCGCCGGATGTAAATGTGGACGAGGAGATGAAGAGGTTTAATGTGGAGATGGAAGATGTTGCCGATGACGAGCGATAGCAATAGACGAGGGGTTCCTGGGCTTGGACCGTACGATAGAAGTCATCCAGGATAGATGATTAATAGCGTGCCGTATTCGTCGTGCCGATGCGTTGATTCGGCTGAGTAACATCAGGACCACTTCTCTAAAGGATGGAGAAGGATATTGTTTATACTTGAAATATCACAATTAAACTCCAGATATGCGCTTTCTTAATCTTTATTCTATGCTATATCACAATTTATAACTCGGTATAAGCCTACATCCTCTGTATACTCTCCATTACAGGCTTAAAACGGCCCGTTTCTGGCCAGCCGTCAATTGAGCTTCATGGAGTATCTTCAAGAGCGCTGTAATTCGTTGGAACACGGGATGCCAATCTGCTGTTGACCAAGTACTCATATCGAGTCTCGCGTCTCCCAGACAACTGGTGGGAATATGTATCTTCCCATTCCTGTAGATCCCGGACAATACAGTCCGGTACACTGTCCAGCATCTATAACCTCATTTAGTTCCTCACCCTCCACTTCTCAAAGCCGCCTAACCAGCCCATTCCTCTTCCCCCTCAACGCTGCAGCAATAACCCTTCCCTCTTCCCTTCTTCTTTCCCTAGTCTCAATCTTCCACCTCTTAATGGCCTCCTTAACCACGGGTCTCCGTTTATCGCCCGCACCCTCAATATCCCCTCCCGCAAACACCTCCGTTGCCTTGTCCACCCCCATCCCTGGCCCCTCCCGCTCCACAACTTCAAGCAACCCCTTCATCGCCTCTCGCAGCTCCATCCTCCGAAACCCGCGTCCCCCAATAACATGCCGCTCCACAACGGGGTCCATAACCATCAAATAATTCTCACTCGACACAAACGGTTGTTCCTTCACGATCCCGCCGGTACGTACATCCAGAATCCCATTCCATGGCGGCAAATCCGGGTCGGTGAAGTACCTTAGATACTCCCGCACCAGGCCATATGCGTTCGTCGGCACCGGTGGCCGCGTGCGGGAGAGAAAGTTGATGCACGCCACCAACCCCAGGGCCAACCCATAGTTCCCGATCCCCCCCGTATACGGCTCGGCGAAGCCGTGGAAACACATCCACGCCTTGAGCAGCACCAGTGCCTCGCGTGCGCCCGCAAACCGGTCCAGCTGCGCGCAGAGGAACACATCCCGCCCCTGCATCGGCTCCAGCCGCTGGAACGTCACGTCGACCTTCACATCCTCCCCCGCTGCCGCGGATTCGTAGTGCAGCAGGAACATGCTCTTGACCTTGGCCACATACGAGCTCTCGGGCTTCATCATCTCGCTGTGTTGTGAATTGAGCGTCTGCAGACGTCTTGCCCACGAGATAGTGTCCGGGTAGGTTTTGTCAGGGGGCAGGGAGATGACGAGGTCGAGGTCTGAGGCGCGGAGGGAGGTCCCCTGCACGAAGGAGCCGCATGCGGTCACTGAGGCGGCTGGCCAGAGCTGCGTTGCCGACGCGCGCTGGCGGGTGATGATCTGTTGACGGATTGCGTGTGAGGTGGGGGTGAGGAGGAGACGGGAAGCAAGGAGAGCGAGGCCATCTGCGGCAGCCATAGCGGGGGAGGGGGGGTGAGCGTGGGTGAAAAGGCACCGCAAGTAATCGTGCGCCAAGCCCCGTCGTCATCCAACCCAACGTCAACCTCACCTCAACACTCCACAAACAAACAAAGAACCATGCCACCCCCGCCGCTGCCACAACCCACTCGCACCGCCGTCCGTCCCTCCCTCGCCCCCAGCAATGCAAAGGCAAGGCAGGTCTCACACCTCCACAGCCAACTCGCGCAGCTGCAAGCCGCGCTCGCGGATCTCGAAGATATCTCGCGCGTCACGGCCGTGCAGGCCGAGAACATCAAGGCGCTGGGATCGCTGAATGGCGCGCTGTAAGCCGCATCTTGCGTCACCCCCCAGCTCCAATTAACTCCGTACAGCTTGATGGCCGCTAGCAAAGTCCTCGGAGAAAGCGGCGCAGGGATGGCTACGGCGGCGCGGAAGGAGGGGGAGGATAGTGGTGCTGCGGGGGAAGATGATGAGATGGAGGATGTGTAACCAGGGCGCGGCTTGGGCGTTTTTTTAATTCTTTCTTTTTTTCTTTCTTTCCTAATTTACAAGTTTCGGATTTGGGGATTTCTGGGAGTTTGGGGGAATGTTCAATTGGGGAGTTTTTTTTTCGTTTCTGCATCAGCGTTTCTCCAGGGTTTCCCGTTGCATTAGGGGTGGGGGAGGGGGAGATTATTGCGGCATTCGACGGAAATAGATCTACCTGGGAGGTACTCTATACTTTTCGTGCGTACCATGTGTATAAGTACCGTACTCCTAACAGAGTACTTCTACTCGTACATGGCGAACGGCCCAATTGCCCATTTTCCTCGCCACGTTCGCGGGGAACAAATTTTCATTCGTTCGTTTCGCCCACGCCATAATTAGCCTTGGTGGGTTGTTCGGGTTCTGGGGGGGCTTTTGCAAAACGTAAGAAATTGACAATTGTCCCGGACAGGTTTCCTCGACAGGTGGGTATGGATGGGTATACGAATCCCAACGCGTCGACATCCATGTCCAACGTATGACAATCTGGATATTACCAGAAAAAAAAACTGGCGCTGGCCATATTCCCAAGCTGTCTGGCTGGGGGACGAGGATATGTTTCGTTGGTTTGCTGTTGTGATAGTGGTGGTAGTGGTAATGGTGACGTTGGTTGTGGAAGGCAGTGGGTGTACCCGCTTTTCAAAGTTTCGCCCCTAGGAAAACCTTCCCCTCGCAAAACACCGAGTGATATTTCGCATGTACAGAGTATCTGGTCTATTGCCACATTCCAGAGCCCGCATTTACCACAGCTACAATGCAGAAATATAAGCTGGACAATAGACAAAAACCCTCCTTGAATCCAGTTATTGTGTCGGCGCAAAAAAAGGGATTTCACAAAAAAAAAAAACACATAACACCGAAACCCAAGCTCTTGGAAAACCTTCGATGAAAAAGGTCTCCAACACCAATACCAAATAGACTGGATCCCACACCCACATCTTTCTATATAGATATCGAGGTTAAAAAAATATGGGATGGAGGGGTTCAAATAAAATAATGCCCTCATAGATAACATCAAAGGAAAAAGCCGGCAGCAGTGCAAAAGGTCAAAAAACCGAATCCCAAAACAATCTTCGAACCTAGAAAAAACGTAAATAAAACCCCAGAACGACAAAAAAATAATCCCCTAAGAAACCTGGAGAATGTACAGAAAAAAAGCCCCACTCTCAGTTCCATCACACATTCAGATGAGCGCATCAACACATTACCCCGTAATCCTTAGGACATGTCTACCATGAAAATCCACAAACAAAAATAAATAGAAAAAGATGCAGCCCCTCCATTCACGCCCGTAAACCAGAAACTAGACCCCGCAGTACTGTACGCAAAGCAAAAAGCGCCGTGGAACTGTACCTATTGGACCCGCTTTACCATTCAACGCCGCAAAAGCAAGCAACAAATTATATGAAATTCGTGAATTGCTCAGTGGGAGAGGGTGCGAATTAAAGAGACATGGTAAGCCATTCCCATTCCTGCGTGCCAGATGTCGAAACCGAACCACCACCAACGGCTGGCGCGATAGGTGTATGGTGTGTTGTGGATTGTATTATCGAAGACGTGGACTGCATTCCATCCTTGTCCCCATCGTCTTCCTCCTGTATCTGCGCACCCTGACTCTTGGAAAGTCGTCGTTGGCGTTTTGGCGCGACAGCTATCGGTCGATTCATCCCAGAGCCCTTTAGAGGTGCGGCGGCGATCGGAACAACCGAGCCCTTGCCAGAAGTAGTATTGCCGTTTGTAGGGGTGCTGGCATTGGATAGCCCTGATGGTGGCGATTCGGATCCCGCAAGACTCTTCGAATGGGTTGAGGTAGGCGTGGTTACTGACGCGACCGAACTCTTTCTTATACCACCCCCCTTCTTTGCTGCGCGCGTCGAGGTACCGGCGACTGGCACAGAACTTCCGCTTCCCCTGTTTCGTTTCTTAATCACATCGGTTTTTAAAGAGAGCGGACGGACCACTCCATGAAGCTTCAAAAATAATCCACAAGCATTACACAATGGGTGACCCTCGGGATTTCTTCTCCACAGTGGAGTTGTCTGGGTGAAACAGTTCGTGCAAGTAGTGGGCATCCCATTCCCGTTAGCTCCGCTTGCTGCATTACCTTTCGAACCATCCGGCGACGCTGGTCGGGAGGGCTCGGTAGAGCTGAAGCCATCTGGTGGTGAGTTAGGATTAGAGTGGATTCGTTGATTTAACTGCGACAACGACAGTTGTGTTGTGTTGGATGATGCAGTAGTTCTGGCGATTTTCTGTCGTCGCAGACCATTTGGGTCTGGTGCGCGGTTCCGCACATCGCTGACTGAGGTGTTGATCGAATGCGACCGGTTATGTGCGCCTCCTCCAGTGGGGCCATTATTCCAATCCTGCGGGGAGTGCGTACCTTCGGTACCGCCAACCCTCACCGTCTTTTGCTGCGAGAATCGATTGGCAAATCCATTCGAATCCCGCCCCCAACCGCCACCTAATTGAGATTGCATACCCGGATGGATATCCATTGGGGAAGGATCATCCATGGAGGAATAATCTGCCTGGATTTGCATCCGATCGAACCCCTCCCTGTCAATGTCTTCATCCGAGTCTGCGCCAAAATTGAACAACACTTCGGTTCGTCCACCTGTAGAGCCTGGAGATTTAGCCACGTTGAAATCGTCCCGCAGGACTTGCGATGGATTTACGTGCTGGAAACCCCCAAAACCTGGCGAAGGCAAACCAGAGTGTGGTTGAGAGGGGTTCGCACTAAGGATAGGGTCATTATGATGAGGGTGGTAGTCATAGAAACCGCCAGAGGCAAAGCTATTCGGCATTGTACTTGCGCGCGAATTACTACCGCCGAACGTTGGTATCGGTCGCCCTTGAGACATGCTCGCAGACTCGAAAAAGCTCCCACCAGACTGCTCGTGAAGTGGATGCGGTGTGGAGACAACCGAGTGGCTTGTAGAGGGAGGAGGTGAATAAAAGTCGTTATGGTTGGAGCTGTACATGCTGAAGGGGCCAGTAGTAACGAGCGGGGACTGCACCGGCGAGAATGAGAAGTTCGCCTGAAACGGCCCGGCAGACGAGAGGAATTGGTCGTTTTCGACAGAGGTATCAATGGAGAACGAGAGAGAGGATTGATGATGGCTGTTTGTGAAGTTTGTGTCGTGTTCGAGGTTGTAATCCCCAAGTTCGTGATCTGGGTCGGGGTCGTTCGGAATCATGATACTTGCGACAGGATGAACCAACGGCGAGAATTCGGCCCTTCGCTTGGGTGGCTACCGCGGATATTAAAACAAATTCTCCAATAGGAAAGAGAATGAACCGGGAAGAAAAAACTTACTCGTCGCTCATCAACACTTGTTTTTCGCATCCGGCGCTGAACATATGCAAACTCCCCCTCATGTTCCCTCATATCGAAATGGTTTTGCGGAGCAGATGCTGGAGTACCATTGATATTCATCATTATAGCCTTATCCTTTTCCTTCTTGATCGGTATCGCAGACGCTGAAGCGTGTCTAGAGGTCGGTATATTGTTGTTGTTGTCGTTCGCAGGTGAGTGTCCAACTCCGCTGCTGTCGCCTGGCGAGCCTACTATCGAGGATGGAGAGGTGAATGTAAGATCATCCATGAACGTACTTTCACTGTCGGTGGTATAGTTATTGGTGTTGAGCGGGAGATGAGCTTGTGCGTCCGACAGAGACCGTTGTGCCAATTTCCTCTGCTGTGATGCCTTCGCAGCGCTAAAAAAGGCGCAATAATGGTGTCAGAATGGAGAATATCCAATTGTCCAAGACGTGCATTTAACGTGCACGCCTATTCGCGGGCCGTACCCGCACCGACCCTTAAAGTCTCTCTAGGGTCTGGGGAAGAGAGAAAACATACCGTTCTCTTCGTAGTGTTAAAGCCATCATTCTCCAGGTCAAATTTTCCATGCGTTCCGCGTTTGGCAGAGTTCCCTTCTGTTTGCTATACAGCTTCCATACTTGTGTTGCGAGGGGATCCTTTTTTTGCATATCCTCTGGTGACTCTTCGGGTACAGACCGTTCACCTAAGGTATCGAACGAACCACCACCGAGAAGCTCTTTTCGAGCGTACGATTGCGCCGTTGAGACGTCCAGATTGACAGATTTATCCCTGGATGCTTTGGAGAGTAATGTCGAAATTCCAGAGAGAGGACGGTTTTGTGGAGAAGAGGGATGTAAGCGGCGAGTGTGTGGAGTACTTGGTGTCGCACCGGCAGATGCCTGCGCACCTGCTCCCCCACGCCCATTGAACGCCATGTTGTCGGATTTTTGGGGCGGCTCTCACAAAGAGGGGCCAGGGAGATGGCCGTTGCTATTTGAGAACCTCGGTATTTACTTTTCTCCCCCGATGTTTGCTTCTTTGCCGCAGTGAAAGCTCTGGGATGTGGTGTGCCTTCCGGGACAAGCAAAGTTGATAGATCGGTGAATGTTATTCGGGCGTTGAACGCGGCGAAGGGTACGAGGAAACAGTACACACAAGTGTAGTAATCTGACGCTGGGGCGCCACTCCTTCGCGGGATAGGTGCAGGAAGGGTGGGGGAATGGAGAATTGTGAACAAATCAAGCGAACAGGGGCTAGACAACTAGCAAAGCGAATGTTTCGCCCGTATGGTGGGAGTGGAAAGTGATGCAGAGTGACTGTGCGACCGCCGTTGGCGGAAGGCGGAAAAAATAACAGTTCAAACGCGAATATCAAATAAATCGTAGCCTCCCTCCTTCGAGAGGGGGAGGGAGATGAGATGCCGGCTTTGCTGGAGGAGGGGGGTACGAGAGGATGCGGAGCGGAGAGGAGAGGTGGAGTAGGTAGTAGTGGTGGTAGTAGTATATAGAAGAAGGTAGGTTGCAGAACGCCCGTGTATCTCTCTGTCTGCCTCTGTTCTATTTCGCGCTCTACCTGCTTTTCGGGGACGGTGCTGAATTGCCCTTCAAGAATAAACCCACAGCGTCACCGGAATATTTTCAGTTGCCGGATGTTTGTTCGGAGGGTTGTCGTCAAAGGGCCTATGCCGGGGCAGATATCTTGATTACTCCACTCGATGGATGGATGTGTCTGGCACCTGCTTGTTGAAATAAGCGACGGTTAATGGTGGAGTTTGAGGAGGGGGGGGGGGAAATGCGCGGGGGTCACCACCAGTGTAGGGTTTCGAGTCACCACCGCACCACCGACTGGGAACAGCAGAGAAACAATTGAATTGAGGAAAGGAAGAGGGTTGTCGGGCACCACAAAGTATATGCGACACAATCACACGCAACGCACTACACACGAAGGGAGCAATAGGACAGGGACGAAGGAGGAGGAGGAGAGATGTCCTTGTCTACTAATATGAGTAACGGGATGACCGGTAGTGGGGTTCACTATTCGAAATATCGAAGTAAACCCCGGGCGCGAGGGATGAGGGAGAAGAGAAGCGTTGCAGCAGCGCAGAGAAAATTAAGGTGACCGGCAAGAGTCCGAAAGAAAAAAAGGCGTTCTCTCTAGCCACCTAATGGCCAGAGAGGGTAGCGACGGAGCGAAGAGGTGGGTTGTAGAGTAGTCTGGGTCTGTCCAACTCGGATTCTGCTCGTGGAGATTCTGCTTTCCTGGGTGTCCTGCTTACCTCTGCCTAGAAATGCCGGAGTATAAGTGTCTCGGCGGGTACGCCTGTCTACTGCCCGCACCAGAGGGGCACCAGAGGTGCAAAGAGGCGAGAGAATTCTAGGAGAATGGGAGGAGAAGGGAAGAGAGTCTACTGCAAGATTGAATTTCGATATCTCTAATATCTATCTATCGGAAGTATGGATGGTAGAAAGAGGCGTAGTTACTGTAGCACGAGCACGGCTTCCTCACACGGGTCTCAACTCCACTTCACCTACAGCAAGCGGGATTGCGGCAGCAGCGGCGGTCTTTGTGACGTCGGAAAGAGACTGATGCCAGCGGAGATGTGCGGGCAGGCCCATACGGACCCTAGGATCGTGCAAACCAGATCAGTCCCAAAAGCCCATGGTTCCATGGCATGGCATGGCAGGGCGGATTTGGACAGATACATCATTAGGAGAGATGTAGAGACATCGTCGCTTCCTTAAACTCCCGATGCTGCCGCCTCCAGCTGTAACGGCACTTATAACCTGTACACATTACATGAGTTACTTATGTAGTATTTACAATATACCCACTACCCACTGGCAATTTAAGCCCATAAACAGGCGAGACGAAGCGGACAACAACCAGAAGGCGAAGATAAGAGTAGCTCTATTCTAGACGAGAGAAGTCCATGGAAAAACAGCACTAGATAATACAGCCATCCGTCCGGTGCTGTTGATGATGACGATACTGTATATTGTTGTCGAGCGACTGTTACAGATACTTATGGGACCTGTCCGAAGAGAGAGCGAGAGACACGGTAACCAATTCGAAATCAGACTGCACAAAGTGAAAATCCCCCCAACGCAACAGTGTATCACAATCATCACCACCACACCATCAGCTCAGCTACCGCCACCACACCTTCACCACCATCACCGCCGTCCATCTCTATTCCTGGACATCCACCCAGCTAATAACATTAGCTGGAAACCCACCACCTGCTATTCGCCTCGCCGACTGTGACGACGGAACAATCGCGGTATTAAAATCTTTAGTGGCGGCCTTGTCGCGCTGCACAATTGCACGATCATTTTAGCTCCCAATTGTTTCCCTCCGTTATTTGCTCGCTCGCTTCAACGTTTTCCCGTGTCCTTCTCGAATTATTTTTCCCCTCCCACCCCCCCAAATACCCTACCCTTACACAACCCCGGGCATTTCGCCGGTTCGTGTTCGGAAAAACGTGGCGACTCCAGGATCAGCTGCATCCGCTTCAGCATCCAGCATCCAGACCTTACCCCAGCGGATCCCTATGAAAGCGAAAGTGTCTACATCAGGAATAAATCCGCATCGCACATACCAAACCTGTCCTTCTAGTATTAATCTCCCATCTCTCACTCCAAAAAAAAAGCTGGTTTCCCCCCATTCGCCAACACCATTGTGCTACAAACAATCCCCCCCCCACGCAATATACTCGATCCGTCACCGGCAGATTTGTTATACGCATTTCCCATTTAACCGGAGCAGAGTGCTTGAGGAGAGGAACCCCTTGATGCAAATCCCCCGCCTAGCTTGTATCACGTTACAGCGAGAGAGTTGAGAAGTGGGTGGGCATCATCTGCACGGTTAAGTAAACGTGGGGGGACGGGTTCGCCTTGGCGTGGGGTGCATGTTGTTTGCTTTGCCTTGCACAACAACCACCATCTCCGCAACAATATAACTGGGTAGGGAGCCAAACGACCTGGTACGATCCGGCAAATATAATAAAAAAACCCGAAGTAGAAGACACAGACTAACAGACCCCCCTTCCCTTCATATTGTATACGGATATACGGCAGTCGCGGAAGGGGGTTTGTTTCTGCACGACAAGAAATCCAACAAAACACCTCCCCCATCACAGCCCATCATCCGCGTTGAGCTGCAAGTTACAATGTGAACGTGCACTTTCGTGTCTCACCCGCGGCGCGGCGATGACCGTAACCCACATCCAGCCAGCCCAGCGTCAACGCGGGTCGAATGAACAAACCTGCGCTGAAACCCTACCACCACACAATGTCCCAAGATCTAAAGATCTGGCGGCGAAAGCGCCGATCTCGACGGATCCAATTGCTAGGAAAAAACAGCACACTTCCCCTTCGCAGAAGCTGGCCACGTCGAGATGGGGAGAGCGGGATGGCTGCATTGCGGCTGGAAACGAGACGCATCAATCGCTGCTGTATGTATGTAAGGCTGTTTGAGATGGGAGGGTGTGCGGAGCGGTGAACTTGTTGATCCCCTCGCACGGACATGTCTCCATGAGAAGGGGGGGATCATGCCTGGACATGGCATATTCCGCCACCATCGTAGTGATGTTGCAAACCCAGCTTTAAAAGCCATTGCATCACGTGACTGATGCCTGAAGTCCAAGGATTCCCCAAATCCCTCCCGGTTGCCTCGAAAACAGTGCTGATCCCCACGCTGGATCGTTGGGAACCGGGGGAAGGGGGGGGGGGGGTAGGTGGGGTTTGTGATTGCCCGGCGGCACTCTTCCCACACACCCGCGTAACTAGCCACAAACTGCGCGTTCTGAATGCAACATTTCGCGTAAAAACGTACACTGGTGTGGAGTTTGTTGGAAAAACAATTAAATCGCTGGATCGAATATGTATCGACACATGTGGTGGCTTACCCGGGCCGCCGTTCACCGCCCACGGTTGGGGCTTGGTAATAGGTCGTCCCCGCGAACCACCCGTAGTGTTGGTGTCGATTACTGCAAGTGGTAGTGGCATGCGTTGTAGCATGGATCCGTAGCCCAATAGCCGAAGCCCCCCGTTCGGATGGAGTAGGAATTGTTGTGTCGGGTTATTACGGGGGAAGTTCGGGCTAGAGCCGTCTCCGTTTCGGTTTGGAGTGATAGTTGGTGAGGGAAATTCTAGGCGCGGACTTTAAGAGTGGCAACGGGTTTGTGTATGCGTGATATGCTGTGACGAAAACTGCCAGCGGGCAGCGTAACAATCGAAGCGAGAAAAAAATTTCCCCATCTGTGCACAAAGATTGAGCCTCAGCCTCAGTTATCCTTTCCCTTGCCTTGTTGACCTGAACGCTCTGCGAAGGGAAGTGAGATTCTTAAATACGAAACCTGCCAACCCCATATCTGTCGCCCCCCCTATCGAACAGGAATACGCCAGGAGATCGGACAGGGATGCAGGAACAAGACTGACCTTCCTGTCATGAGCAATCAATAGATAAGTGATGATGTGATAGGGCAGACAAGCACACTTACCTTGACGAAGCACAACGCACATCGCTATCTATCAGCCATCTACGTATCAGAGTGATGCGCAAGATTCCGTAACTACGATCAGATTACGCCTCGCCGTCATTTGTACCTCTACAGTTGTTTCTATCAAGTGTCCTCCCCCCCCTAAAAGCATCTGCCGTAAAGCAAGCAGGTTTCGCTCTGAACGAGACAAGACGGACGCATCTGTGCATCGGTTGATTCACCCGAAGGGCAGAGTAGAAGAGGGTAGAGTAGAGTAGAATATGCACTTGGGAACAGATAAGGAGCTGATTCGGTGCCTGCTCGGCGCCGGCGACGGAGGCTGGAACAACTCGGGACTGTTCGATTCGGATGCCACAGGTCGGGCACCTATCAGCAACAGCTTTGATACGCCCGATCGGAAAGCTTCAGCTGGGGTTGGAGAGCCATCGTGGGGCATTAGGCTTGATTCTTGATAACAAATGCAAGTGCGTGAATAACAGTACATGCCTCTGAAACGGTAATTGGGAACTCCATTGTTCAAATTTGAAGTACCGTATACTAGAGAAACGATCGTCATGAATAGGCAACATGGGGAATCTCCGATGCTATGTAAGTAGTAGCAGTATCCCTAACATTCCACCTAAACACTCTTTCTCCAGCCCATATATTCGTATGATACTGCTTGTTTCCCCTTAAATCCTATCCCATCATCCCACGCATTTCTGTACCCCAGCCGCTAAAAGAAAATTCAAACCAAGAACCCGTAAAAACGCCATCTAGCCTTATCATACATGGGGAACCGATGTGTAGCCAGGCGCCCGCCACATCCTCCCCAGCAATTTTTTTGCCATAACAGATCCAACGAAGGCCCAAATGAGACTGAAATGGTATGACGTGGAAATCCCAAATATCGCCTGCACCGAAACCGTATAGCTCAACAAAACAAATATCGATATAAAACACAGATGTGACACCGCAGCCAGCAATCGTAATCGGGAAATCCCGCCCAATGATCCTCTCATTCGACATATCATTCATTCTCTGAGGAACAGGAGTGGGTATTATCCCATCCTGAATCATGTATGGTGCTACCTCATACATGTGACATTTGGATGTAAATGTTGTGGCGGAAATGGATAAGAACTCTCCTCGTCCATAAAAAATGAATTGCTTGACTCCAACTCCAACGAATCAAATGGCTCCACTTTCATTGGTGATTCGAGTTCGTATGAACCATGTCCTCCAGAAGGATCGCTGCCTTCCCACCTATTCGTGAACTGACCTAAACCAGAGCCGTCTCCTCCCTCTCCTCCCATCCCTGCATATTGCGATGAGACCTCTGATATGGAAGCCGTCAAGGACGCAGTAGAAGCGCTTGCAGACATAAGCCCCGGCACATTATTAAAATCCTGCTCCGATTGGTATGACCCAAGTGCATATACAGGTACCGGTACCATTCCTTGGTCGATAGATCCCATTCTTGACGGTACCTGAGACTGCCATAATGTTTCATCATGCAAGTCTACCGAGTCGAGCGAGGTGAGCGAATCCATAGCTTCTGGATTTGAATGTGTCGCGAGAAACGGAGTCGACGAAGTTAATCGCCAGAACGCTGCTGATGTATCCTCCAATGTCGTCCGGAACTGGTCCGATACGGGGGTCGTGCTTTCGCTTTGTTCCCAAAGTGCCCTATGCAATCCATCACAAGGACTAAGGTAACCTTGCTCGATCTTCAATGCAAGGGGCATTGCATGCATCTTAGCTAGACTAGATTTCCGTGATACATTTGCAGAGCGTGGAAGAGGCGCCTGTCCTGTGGCACTGGAGATACTGTTGCTCCGGAAGCTGTCGTCAAAGCTACTCCCAAAGTCATACGTTGGTGTGACGGGAACAGATGCGGGATAGCCACGCGGTGGTTCGGTAGATGACAGTGGAACGCCGGCACCGGGCGATGGCGACGAGGCTCCTGAAGCCGGCTCTTGGCTGCTGCTGATATCAGGTTTCGACATTGAACGAGGTCGACGATCAGTTGCTTCAACCGGATAAAAATTGCAATCTTTCTTCAACCGAATGCAATTGGTACAACGCCCTTGATCATCATCTTTCGTAGGCAAACATCGGATCTTGCGACGTCTACAATGACCTAGTGGGGCCCGACAAAAGTCTATGTCAGCGGTATGTCCAACCATCAACGTAGATGTACCATAAGCGACGGGACTAAAGTACAGATATACAAAACGTACCACAGGCAACAGAAGTCCTATGATAGCCTAGTTTATTGCGTCGTTTATCCGTATATTGGGGGTCTGACATTTTCGAAACTACTTCTGCAGCAGCCGCCGCTGCATGTTGCACATTAGGGGTTGAAAGCGAGCGTTTAACAGAACTGGCCATGGTTGTTAGGGAGCGTGTTTTGGTTAAACGACGGCGCCAGGTCCCCGAATTAGAATGTTGGGGGGGGTTTAAGGACGCGGGTGCACCGGTGGAATGAGAAGGAGGAGGGTGTTGGGGTGTGAAAGGTGCAGATGAATTGACGGTCGAATTGTGTTTCTGACTTTGGTAGTCGGCCCCAGCGGTGCCTGTGCTGGTGGCAGTAGTGTTGTCACCCTGGCCCCAATATTCCTTTGAGAAGCTCGGTGGCAATTGCATCGATGATGGTGGTTGTGGTGACACGTCCACGACCTTTTGTTGTTCTTCGTCTACCGTAGCACTTCTTGATACTAGCGGGAGAGATATCTCCTGACCATGTGAAGGGAAGGTTGAAGTGGTGTACGTCTGAGATGTAGGTATCTGATAAGAGATACTACTCGATGAATTGATACCATCGATGTCATTCGGCGTTGGGCCCGACGACAACTCCAGGAGACGCTTACGCTGACCTTGTTCCCGGTTTTGAGCACCGGATGCACCGGTAGCGGGAATAGTAGTGCTCCGGGAGGTGCCCGACGCGGTAGAACTGGCATCGGGATTGCTGCTGATGCCATCATTGTGAATTGCTTGCCTCTGCAAGCCAAATTTGATTTGCATGGGCCGCGGTGCTTTGAAGTCGAACTCGAAATGATATCCAGCAATCCAGGTGAGTAAACTACCCCGGATTTCCGTGAATCAAGGTGACCAGCTCTATCCGGAGCACAAAATGAGTCCGGGAAAATGCCAAACGAGAGGGGTTTTTGTCGTAATTGTAGTCGTAGAGGGGGGGAGGGAAACGAGTGGAAATGCTGCGTAGGAGCTAGCAATGGCAGTAGTAGTGGTGGTGTTGGTAGTGGTATGAGATAGTCATGGAACAAGTCCGTCAAGGAAGAAACCAAGCCTCTCCCGAAACCAGAAGAAGTGTGAACTATGTAAGAAAATAATAGCACCCAGATCGGAGAAATGGAGGAATGGTATCTTCCTTCACCCTTCTCTTTTCTTAGTGGATTAGGTATTAGTGATCGATTCCTGCGGTGTCCAACAGAAATCGACGAAGGAGCAGCGGTTCCAGTCGTTGCACGTTACAGAACCCTTCACTCGTGGCGGTGGTTGGTAGAGATTGACTGACAGAGTGAGCGAAAGTCGATTGAGCAGGAGGGAAAGATGGGAACTTGTTGTGTTGCAGCAGGCGGGCTTGTCAAGTTTCGTTTCTATCTTTGTTTTGACAAACACCAGTAGGCATTTAGTATTTGATACCAGCCCTCCCTCCCTTCCTCTTTCCCATCCCTTCCTCCTTCCCACATCTTTCTGCCTTTCGCTGGCTTCCATACGCCGTCTTCTCTGCTTCCATACGCACTTCTCATGTTCTTCTCCTCAGACAACCTGCTTCTGAACAGTAGCGGCCTCCTGATTCATGGGTTCTGTGTGGTCTTTGTGGCAATTAGGAGAAAACCGGCGAGATGATAACAGTGGAAAGTTTTTCCAACAATAACACGAGCTTCAACGCCAACGAAAGGTCCGTGCGCTACGCCAAACCAAAAGAATGCCCAGTTACGTGCACCTGCCGCTTCTAGCCAATGACAACCAGGAAAATGGGCTGTGTGGCTTCATCGGCACTTTGTAAACCCGTCGTTAGCCAGCTCTATTGTGAAGGAACTTGCCTTGAACAAGCAAAGCTGCATCCCACAAAACATGACACCCGCTAATGCGGACAGGACTCTAATTTTTTTGCTTCTTCCCCGCAGCAGTTGGTTCCTGATCATGATGATGATGGCGGTGAACTTGACTGCTCGACCTCCTGCAGCGTACGTGCAGAGAGCGAGAACGAAAATTGCTCTGGGCTATATCAACAAAAAAATATTTTCTCCAATTTATGCTTCCAATTGTCGAACAACGCAGCCTCCCTTATCACGTTGTCGGCAAGGTACATGGTGTGACGCCTTGACAGGAGAAACACATTCAGCAAAGCCAACACCCCCCGTCTACCCATTGTACCAACGTTACACTCCAATACCCGTGTTCCGATGAAACGGTTGGCGGACTCGGTAGCGAGCAGCACCTGCAGTTCTTCTAAAAGGAGAAGACAGGAAGAGGATCGAATCCGTGGCCAATAATCGAGGGCGAGTGAGATATCTTTGAGTTCTGCATCCGATTGACAGGCAGGTGTAAGCAGGTGTAGGCAGGTGAAGGGTACAAACAACAAGTGACAGTGGTGGTGTGGGGATGCGATGAATATCTGGGGTACAAATTTGCACCTATGAGGAGCACAGCATAACTTTATTTAAGTGGTTGACAATGAACACTTGTGGGGGCGAAGGGGAAATCATATCCTCAAATTTCAGCTTCACTGGAATGCAATTGTGGATCGTCAAGTCAATTGGTCCGGCCAAACCTCCAACCATATCAATGAGTATTTATAACGGCAGTTCTGGAAACGTTTGGCGATACGCAATCTCGCTGAGTCGATTGGCCTAGGCCACCGTCATTCAGCTGTTAATCACACATGTTTCGTCAGAAATTCCAGGTAATAAAAAATCCCAATTCATCAACAAAAAGGGGTGCATTAAAAAATATTTAAATTTGGCGGTGAGACTTTATCTAGCGGGAACCCCCCACAAAAAGATCTGTATTAATTGATTATTTGTTCAAAAGTGGGTGTCCAGAACTAAGTAGGCATTATTTTCGAGATCAGTTCGGAAAGATGAGACATTGTTCATATGGAATGTGTGATGTTCTGCATACCCGCCGAGAAAAAATTCTGTTTGCTGCCGACATTCTGAATCGATTTTCCATAGCACTCGGACGGTAACAATTAAGTACCGACATATAGAGAAGGACGGAAACAACTTTAATATGCCGGTTATTCGGAAGCACTCACGGAGGCAGCATGGCAGGGAAACCATCGGGGATATTGGGGTTGGACGGCCGACAAACACCGGATTGAAGAGTCAGGTGGAAATCCTGTGCAATCTGCATCTAGACATCTGATCCCTTTACGCTACTGCGGACCGAATGAACCAATTGTTTTCCTTACCAAACGTTGAGGCTTGGACACTGCCTGCAGGACCTATCAATCAATCTACAGCGGCTGATCGACGCTAAAACTGTCGAGACCGTGTGTTTCACCGGGAAAAGTAAAGTCACAGCCCTTTCATTATTATTACTTTGATAGTTATATGAGTTATCTGAAACCCAGCCTACCAATAATAATAGCTTTGTCGTCTCTCGGGAACGACGGGGAAACATAATCTGACACATAGCCATGGATCTTGGATGGTTGCGGCGGTTACCGAGACCAATTTTAGACATGGCACTTTTTGATGTTTCCCTTTCCTTTCAGCGCAGCCACTTCTTTATGCTTCCTCCGTGTCTCGAACAACGGGAGTCTTCATTTGTGGGGCATGTTTGCGAACCGAGACGCCGAGCTTTTCACAATGCCGAGTGTTCTTTGTGCGCTGTCCTTCTCAGCCGGGGATGGACCTCATGCTGCATTGTTGAGTGCCGCTGCAACGTCGTACTGGGGCTTGCATGAATAAACAACAGTTGTCCAACAAGGCGTCGCCATAAGGAATTTCCACCATCAAAAATGGTCCCAAAGCGGCGAGCAGCAGAGAGGTTGAGGAGGTGGTATGGGTGATGGTGGTGTTGAGAGCTGCACTGCCGAATCGACATCAAAGTCCGCAAACGTCGGCGCTCCGATCCAATAAAGAGACATGTCAGTAAGGCATCGGATGTCATTTAAGCTCGTCGGTTGCTCATACGTTCTCTTTCTTTCAGCCAATTGATAGACACAACAGCGCTCCAATGAAGTGTCGTAAAGAGAGATGGCTGTTTGTGTGATGCCGCTGTCGATCACTTCCGGATAAGTGTGCCAAGCGTTAAATTCTCCGATACATGAGCCGCACTGATGTCATGAGGCTCATTGGTGAATAAAGCGTTCCATATACGTCATTATTGGCACCTCGGCTGCTCACATTCCCTCGCGAAAAGTGGAATTGGGGTTCCTAGGCATTGGAAAACTCCATCACGATTTGGTGAAGGCGCCGGATATGTCATCCGTCAAAGAGACCAGACATGAGCGAGTGCAGGGTAATAAGGTGGCAGCGGGACGATAGATTGAAATCGTATCGTGTGGGGATGGGTGGGTTTGATGGTATGGCAAGCTACAGTTGTCACGCACATCATGGTTCCTGCCTTGGTTGGCTCATAGTGCCGATCACAAACCGGTCACTCGGCTTCTGACGACACAGTGACGAGACGGCTTCCATTCCAAACCAGGTATTTGACAGCCACCGAGCCTCAGTGCTCAACGCCTATAAAAGCATCCATCTTTGCACTTGTTTCGTTCCTCATCACACAACTCCGATCTTAAAACATCAACAACTTCTCACACATTCAAACACACTTCACTTTTCAACAACTTCTTCAAACAAACTACAATCAACATGTCTGACTTTGGTTTGTCACCCTCTCTCCTTTCTTGCCTTCGCCACTTCTTAATGAGCTTCTGTTGACGATATCTTCAGGACGCAAGGGTTTCACCGAGCAGGCCACGGACAAGCTCAAGCCCAACGACCAGAAGACTGTCCCCGAGCAGGCCGGAGACAAGGCTTCCTCCGTCTACGACCGTGCCGCCGCCGCCGTCCAGCCCGAGTATGTTCCCTCCATCCCTCCTACTACTTCTCCACCTAACAACCCACAGCTCCCAGAAGAGCACCACCCAGAAGGCTGGTGACAATCTCCGCGGCAACACCGATAACACCCAGGGCAAGTCCGTGACCGACACTGTCGCTGACGCCGCTCGGAGCGCCAAGGAGGCTATCGTCGGAAACAAGCAGTAAATGTGCCTCTAGTGGCATCTACTTTCTGTTGGCCTGGCGTCTATGGGGAATGATTGGGGTTTTCTCTTCGTGATTTTGTGATATGATTGGTTGGGTAAGGCGGGATTTGAGGGGGAAATCTGTACTCTTTATGATTGATATATTCCTGCTTCTTTGTGATTATTTACCTAGTTGCAATTGGGGGGAATAGAATCATAGTGGGGGTTCCCGATTACTTTGATTTGATATGGCTCAAGTGATGCTTCCGTTTGAAACTTCTGTTAAGTGTTTGGATGTGTCTCCATAGCTCGGCTGCCCCTGCCGCGGTATTCGTTATCCCTCTATCCTGCATTACCTTATAGCTTCTCGAACCGTAGCATGTCACAGGTTGGTAAAGTGATGCGTTGTGGTAACTCTTTGTGCTCCCCTTTGACCCGAAGCTCCTAAGACAAAGACAAAGAACAAAACCAACAGACTAACCCGCCAAACAAAATATCTCACAAGGGTATTATCAACAGCGCTCACCACTGGCCGTTTGAGGGGGCCGTTTTGAGCTATGTTCCCTTCATCTTACCAGCTAGCAAATATTAAAATCTGACATGTCTGTTGCCGCATAGGGAATTAAGTGTGGATAGAGGCAGTGGTATGACAATCTATTCGCCTGGTTCATCTGGCCTATATGTTCAAGATCTACAACAACGAAATACAAGACGCTACTTTAACAAGCTAGCAATATTGGAATCCAAAAATAAGAGCTTTCCATTTAACGTCATCACCCACCAACCTTTTTCTTCTTCCCCGCACCTTCTGGCGAAGATCCGGAGCTCCTTGGCCTCTTTCCGGCGCTCCTAACATCGATGGTACTAGTTTTACCCTCCTTTCCCTTCCCTTTCCTCCCCTTATTCTTCTTTTCTGTTTCCACCATAGTAGCCTCTACCATTCTCCAGTACTCCGCCTCCTCTGCACCCTCCAGCAATCTCCCAACCACAAATCCCTCCTTCGCCTTTCGCCCCTTCCTGTCGTCTCCACTTCGCATCACTCGCTTCCGTTTCTTGAGTGCAGCAATGATGAGGTCCGAGTCTTCCGCGGTGGATTGCCGGAGGTAGCAAAAGCTAGAACCTTGTTTATAATCGATGTAATTGATCTGCACCTTTGAGGGCGGGGTTGACGGTGATGAGGAAGATGAGTGCTTGTCACGTTTCCGGATGTAACGGTCAACGGAACGCATTATGAAAGAAGAGATGGCAGGTTTGTTTATCTCTGGATGTAAGTACGTGATATAAACAATTAGGCCGGGCCCAAAAGAGTGCTTCGGTACCGAGGCGGACATGGGGGTGCGATCTTGTTGTTTTAGTTGGTGCAGATGTAGCCGTGCTTGTAGCGCTTCTTCCCGGTGTTGGCAGTATAGTGAGTCGCGATATCCCCATTCCTCCCTGTCGTCACCATTAAACGCCACCTTGTCTCGTAGAAAGGAGACAAACATACTTTGACAACACAATCCATCCCCCCGGCCACAGGTTCTTCCTTTCCAGATGCTCTTGGGTGACGGCAGAGGAGAGGGTAAGGAGAGCCCAAGATCGGTTATCATTAGTGGTGTACTTCACAGGTAGCAGCTCCGTGGGTAGCGTCTTTTGTAGCTCGATTGCGAGTCTTCCTGGTGTACGGGTAGTAGTGTTGGTAGTTGCCGGCTCGACATATATCGTATTTGCGTTTACGAGGGGGGCGCGAGGAGTATCGGACGAAAGACGTATATGGTAGCAATCTACACTTATCTAGCATTGTCAGCTTTGGTGTTTATGCAGGTAATATGAATTCAGGTTAGAACCTCTAAGACTTTTGAAGGTGCAGCCTCCAGCGCTCTCCTGACGATAATCTGTGACAAATGTGGTCTATGATCCTTGAAGTATGGACACTCAATCACTGCGGCCAAATGTATATCTAACACCGACACCCGCATCAGCATCAGCATCAAGCACCTTAGTTTGACCGTAGAATAAACAAACAATCATTCCTCCCGTCCACCTCCCTCCTCCGCTCATCAAGCCATTGCGTCCACGGATTCTGCGATGAAAAAAGCTGCTCGAGTGCCAGAACGATCGCCTGTGCAGTCTGCAGGTCAATAGTACCTGGTTTCGTGATATTTGTTGCTGTTGTTGCGGTAGTAGTGGTGGTAGTAGAGGCGGCATGTTTAAGTTCCCCCGGAGAAACTACATCGCTTTTATTCTTACTTAACTCCGACGATTTCGGGAGTGTCGCAGGGTGTCTGGCCGTGTAAGATTTCTGTACTTGTCTGGGAACAAACATAGTGGTTAGTACGGAAGAGAAGGAAGTGAGCGAGTGGGAAGTGATACGACGTTGGACGTGAGTTGTCCGTGCGTTGCCAAGACAAGATGTTATTGGCGCGAAGAATTGTATCTCTTAAGTGCAAGATTATTGGATTGCAAACGTTCAAACGGAGGAATATATGCCCAAGGGAGTGGTACTGCAGTTTAAAGCCCTGCCATCAAGGTTCGGGTTTTGTATGGAGGGGTATGGGGCTTTCGAGTTAAGGTTATTCAACACGTGCGATAACGGGCTCCCTTGCCCAACCAACAACCAACCAATCGATAAGGGAGAGGAATGCCGGGGTTTGGAAGAAAAAACCAAACACTGATCGCGACGTGGCTCAATTAGCCTTCACACAGAAACGCAGAATCCGCCAGTCTCTGGTCCAGGAGCCCGCAAATCATTATATGGCTTCCCAAATATATGTAGGCCTTTCTTTGTAGTTGTCCCAATGCCTAGCCAGCTGGTTTGCTTTTTATATACATTGCCTACAGTCGAGGTGTTCGACAGTCCAGTTTCTGCTTGACATGACAACCCGCCGTATATCGCCTCAAGGAAGAGCGAGTCTGCAAGCACGGACTAGCCTATTCCCGTTTGCCTGGATGTACAGTTGAAGCAATTGAAATTGCGATTCCCAAGAGCTTTACAAATAGGATCGATCCCCTATCTATGATGATGCTGAAATGCTGCAATGTTTCGTTCAGCCCTACAGGAAACAGGGGTTTGCTAGCGTCTGGTGTTGAAAATACCTCCGGTCGCCTCTGAGATGCCAACTATTTAAAGGTTCTGAAGCCCGAAACAAATGTGGTGGTGATGTTGCAACCCGTCGGCTTTGTTGGCAGAAATTGGGTTACACAATTAGATTTCTCTCACATCACGAAGAATTTCCTTAGGCGCAAAAGATTTGAGATTCAGCAACTCTACCAAAACCCACTTGAGCACTCAGATATTTCTTTCGCTCGAGGGTGTTGTCCAGCAAAAATACACATATTAGGGCAAAGCCCTACAAGTCACAAGTGGCAGCACACTGACTCAACTCCGCCAAGACCTAACCCAATCAGTCTATCAGTTCCACCCATCGCCAAACGACCGACGACAACTCACCCGCCGAAACCGATCGTACGAAACTTCACGGACCCCGCCAACTTTCGACTAGGTACGAAAGATACATTCTACTCCGCTCCTGCAAAAAAATCGCTGTTCCTCGAAACTTTCTGCGAAAATCTGTCAGTTGTAATAGAACAACTAATTACCCCGACTTCTTAGTTTCGCCACCCAGCAAAAACAACAGCAATCATGGGAAAAGTTCACGGATCCCTCGCCCGTGCCGGTAAGGTCAAGTCTCAGACCCCCAAGGTACGTCTATCTTTCCCATCTATCATATCGCGAACTGCAGATGCTGAGCAAGCTATGTGTATAGGTCGAGCCTCAGGAGAAGCCCAAGCAGCCTAAGGGTCGTGCCAAGAAGAGAATCCTGTATGCATCTCTCACCTGCCCGCCTTCTCCAGAATGAAGCTACAAAATCCGCCCGCGCAATATACGTGCTGATAACCGATCCCTTTGCGGTAAAACAGATACACCCGTCGCTTCGTCAACGTTACCATGACCGGTGGCAAGCGGAAGATGAACCCCAACCCCGGCTCGTAAGCTGTAGATGCCCATGACATGCCCGAATGAACACTACCAAAAATGTAAAAAGGGAATTATAAATTTGGCGTTTCATGCCGAGCCTGGCTGGGGAGTGGATGGTTGGAAGGGGAGAGGATTGATGAAGATGATGTTCGGGAATGGGACGCATATGATAATGCTGCATATTCTTCTTCCATCCATCTTCTCTTTTTTTTTCGTCGTTCTTGGGCAGCATTGGAAAACATGTCAGAACCGAGGGCGCGGACGGTTAAAAAAACAGCATCACGTCTTCTGTCCTGGGTCTTTCATTAGGGTTGTCTCTTTTTTCTTTTTCGGGGTACAATTCAATTTCATCGGGTTTTGTTTCGCCAACTTGGTTTGTTCTGTAGAAGGTACGACTTATTGCATTGTGGATGAAGCTGTGATTTCCGGTTTGTACAGTTAACGAGTGATTTGATGGAGCTGCAATTATTGGTATCGATTTCAGCCACATGGCAAGATTACCTCCCGACGAAAAATCCCATGTATGATACAAAGTGTGCCTTCCACAAATCCGATGTTTGTAAAGGCAAACAAAAAAAAGCAGAGAGCGACATTGCCTCAGGCTCTGGCGCATCTTACATTGATATGTACCCTCCGCTTGCAAGAAAAAAAAAACAATGCTCATCAGGCAAAAAGAGCAGTCTTCTTCACCCTGTGATATCATACCGCTCCTATTGTTTGAAGACACCACCACCCCTCTATACCGAATATTATTCTACTATTTATTTCTTCCCCTTAGTTGATGCAGCAGTGGTATTTGCTATGTTCTCCTCGAGTGCGCGCACATGCTTCTCGAGACGCAGGGTGGAAATCCTCAGAGCCTGGATAAGCGCAGCCGCCGTGTCAGTGCATACACTCCTTCACCCATCCCGCATGGAAACCCACATCGACATCCTCCGCCAACTGGTCATTCGCGACCTTGTATTCCTCGTAGACATAAAAGTATGAAGTGCTGCCTGCTACGACAACACCAAAGAGGAAACCACAGATCCTGTTCGCTCGCAATTAGCTTCACCCGCTGGAGAGAGGGGATTGGGGAAGACAGAAATACCCGCCAAGGAACGCACCGACTGGCTTTTTGACTGGAGTCGCAGCTGCGGTGGTAGTTGAGTTTCGAAGGAGCGGTGAAGTCGTGAATGTGCGGCGGCCGGCAGCACGAGAAATGGTGCGGAGAGTGAATGACATTGTGTGTGTGCTGTGACTGGAGGATTTTTGTAATGGGGGAGGGAGGGATGTTTGCGGTGGTGGGTTGGTGGGGTGACAAGTTGAAGCTGCGATGACGGCGAAGCCGGGTTAGGGAGATCGCATCATGCAGCATCACCCGGCTCGTTTGTTTTAGGGGCTGTCGGATCTCAGGTCACAGAGGTGCACTCGCTACTAATTGAGAGCTGGAATAAAAAGGGTCGAAAGCTCGATGCGAGGCATTTTCGACATATTTTTCTGTTGCTGGCATTGGGGAATCGGGTTTCGGTACATCGGATGAGTTGTGTAGCAGCCTCAGAGAGAAACATAGTAGCGAATCAGCCCCGGCGAAGAGCTGGCAGGGCAGACAGGCATTCATCTCAACGCTGGTAAATACGTGGCAGTGTTTCCGAAGGGAGAGACAAGGAGGTAATTATTCGTGGAGCAAAAAGAAAGTCTTGGTACAGAATTGAAACGGCAACAGCGCTTGCAGCCCGGTCGTCTATCGCACAGGCCTAGGAGTTAATTGCGTACCGCACTGAGGTCATGTCTAACTTGTCGAGCAAACAGCTGTCAGGTAATAGAGTACGGACTACGCGGGAGAGCGTGTGCAAATCTAATTGTACCTGCATGGCCTGGCCCAAGCTTCAGAGATAATAGTGATGCGCACGTTTGCTTTGGCTTTATCGTTGGATACCATTCCACTGAACAAAGCAAGTTGAAGCTGTGTAAACAACGGACGGGTTCAACTTCGCTTCATGTACCCCACAAACCAAGATCGACGGGTTGGTTATTGGTCCAGCATTCAGCCCTTCCGTGTTTTCCCTGCATATCCCGCCTGAACAGCGTTTCCAAGGTGTGAGCTGGCTGGCAGTTTTCCTGCCCTCTTCTTTTTTGCTGCGAGGTTACCTCATTCCGCTGAAGATACTTGCAGAATAAATGACAACAGGTGATGATGGCAAGCAGATTGAAGGTTGGGATTGAGAATATGGGATTTTTGTTCTCTGGTGTGAGTGTGAGTGACGGACAGAGTTTGTGTAGTGCATTACGCTCTTCTTCTTCATGTCGTAGTTAGCCCTCTTCCTCTTTCGGCATGACTTCCTGTTCGGGATTCTTCGAGTGAAGAAACGGACCCAAGGTTTGCCTGTCCAGCTGGCATTTCCGGAGTGCGGTCATTCGGCGTTACACTGATTCATTTCTAAGCTTATCAAAAATGTTCCACCGTAACTTTCCGTGCCGCCGCCCAAAGGGCTACGGCGGTTCTGAAAAGTCAATTCTTCTCTAGCTAAATTGGTGATATTGTAAAAGCCAGTAAAAGAATTGCAGGCTACAAGTCCATCCATAATACCTTTCTTAACCTACACTTACCAATCACACCATAGGGGTTGGCCTCGTAATCCAGGCATTCAGGCAGTTTGGATGACTACCATTAGACCCAACGACCAGGTCCCAATCTTCTCTCGGGTTCTTCAGGGTCAGCCCGCTAGTGCCCAGCATCGCCAATCTCCAGATGAGCCCAGGAGGATCGGGGCTGCATAGTAAACTGCATCTTCAACAAGAAGAAACTAATTAGAACCGTGAGGTCGCCGAATGCGACTTTGAGAAAGTTCTCAGTTAAGAGGTTTATTAGAGGGTGAAGTCTATGTTGGACTACAGAGTCCGTTATCTCGCCGCTTCGCAGGTATGCCGGCTGACGCCAAGCACTATGTCGACTTCCAACAGATTTTGAGCGTGACCATTTATTTTCAATATCGAATGCCCAAGAGTGGGCAAAAACCACACTAAAGTCTCTTCGGATGGTACTTCTGTGAAGCGTGACGTACAAACTTAATGCTCGAATAGTAGAAGGATGACTGTTAACTTTCTGGGATGAGAGATGGAGCTGATTGACAATAAGAAGAGAGATGGAATTCATCGTCGCCTATCATTCGTCGTTGACCGGATTATTTTGATGGAACATTGTGCTTTTAGAATTAGCATTTTGTATGTGGAACGTTCGAACGTATGGTAGCAGGCTGGCGGCATCCAAGCGAAGTGCGGCGAAAAGTATCTTGACCGAATGCTTGTTTCTTTTTGTTCTGTACAGTGTAAGACCCGATCTTAATGCAGGCGAATCCTGATGCATATAAACATCCGGGGAAAAGAAGATCGCAACCTTATCAAGTTGTCTGGCAAAAGGCAGTATGGCTCTCAGCTCTGTTAAACTTCACCGTCGGGGTGGGGCCGAAAGTATCTGGTACTGTAGAATAATTATTGAATTTATTATAAAGATGTGACTTGTTTGTCGGCCACTAGACGGTACTGCGGGCCTTCGTCTGCGCAAGTCAGGGAGCCCCGCTTCCATATTTAGAGTTGTACAAGGTAGATTATTCCTTGCTGCAAATCGCAGGCAAAGGCTGCCATCCGCTCTTCTTCAGGGTCTTTAATATGTATGGACAGCTGTAACGAGTCGAGTACAGCGCTGTTTCCAGGAGGGCCAGCGACATCTGATGATCTGCTTCGCTGCTGCGCACCGTGACTTGGGCTCCCGACCTGACTCGCTGATGACCTGCTTCGCTGTGTCGTGACTTGCACGCCCGGCCTGGCTCCCTCTTACGCCCTTACGCCCTTGCGCCCTAACTCCCTTTTACCCGCCGTCCGACATTTCATTCGGTGTGATATTCGTTCGCTCGGCGAAGTAGCTGTGCTGCTGATGCTGCTTGTTGCTCTCTCGCTTTCTCTCTGACGCTTGTGTCCATCCATCCCCCCTTCAAAGCCAACCACTTCGGAAACTCGACTTTTCAAACATCAAAGCAACTGCCAGCTATTGCTTCAAGCAAGGTGAGTTTTGAATTTGCCCGTGGCTCTTCTTTTTGTTGGCACACTTTACACGTGCACAGCACACAATTCAAGAGATGAGTGACACTGACGGACTTAATCCTCAACAGGCCCCACTTCCCTATTCACACCTCTATTCACCTTCATCTACCTCTGCTTTCCGCACAACGCCTACTTCTTCTGCACCTCTTCGAACACCTCCTACAAATTGCCGACATCCAGACCCGCGTCTTATTTACCGAAACATCACCTGCCCTACACAGTATTTTGGTGGTTACAACTAGAATTGTCACGCACTATTGCCGTATCTCGAGATGGGCAAGCAACAGCTACCCCAACACCAACAGACGAACTCTACATCCACACGGTCCGCTCAGATGGCCAACTTTTACGACAAGATCGAACGGGCTGGCATGCCACAACGCATCACCAAAAAAATATACATTCCTCAAGATAACCCCCGCAAGTTCGAGCGTCACCTAGAGCGTCGCAAGCCTCCGACAGACTTTCGCTTCCGTCCTTCGGTGGGTAACAGCTCCCTCCTGGCACGCCGCTCACACACCAACGCCGCACAACTCGCCTCTTCAACATCGGGTTCCCTCGTGCCTACCAATGGGAACTTTGTAGATCTCATTACCCCCGAGCCACCAACATCTAAAGATCATCCCACCAACAAGATCGACTCGGGTTATATTTCTGGTCCCAATAACAGCACCTCACCCCCGGGAATTGCGGGATGCTCTCCCGCCGATAACTGCTACACCCAAGTTACTAGCGGCTGTATCCCGATCACAACCGACCCGACCAACATTCCCGAGTACCGTGCTACGATGGAGCAAACAACCGAACAACTCTTTTTCCAGAAATTCGTCGCGAAGAACTTTACATACGATTCCCGGAAGGCAAGGGAGCAACTCAAGCCTGTTATGAGGAAGGCATTGGACAGGATGGAAGATCGACCATGGGTCGAGAAGCTTATTCTACACATAAACTTCAAGGAAGGAACGATTCGCGGAGAAAGACGCAGTGAGCGCTTCCGCAAGCTCCCTGGCCAGCGTGCCGTCGACCGACGATGCCAGTCGTGGGAGAGCGACAGTTATATGACAGTGCGATAAACACACCCACTGCTTCATTTTTCCTATGTGCAAGTTTTTGCAACTGTAGCATACATTCGGCATTTTTTCCTACCGGGTTCGTTGGCGCATATTACTGGCCAGGAGTTTTTTGTGGGTGGTATTTTCCCCTTCTTGTACAGTGGTATCTTGCGGGGTTGTATGGATTATATTCTCGGTCGGGGAGTTCTATACTTTCGATGTCCTTTTGGTGGTACTGGTGATGGTGGGTCTGTATCATCTTTGGGTGTTTATGTTGCTTTTTTTGGTTTCGGATTTTCTTTCCCGTCTTTCTTTCCTTTTGGGGGGAGGGTTTGGTTTGGATTCACTTTTCACGGCGCATTGTAACTTCCTACCAGGGGGGCGTTAAACGGGAATTATTCTTGGACCATGTTTCGGACTTTGCATATACCTTTTTTTTCTTTGTCTCTCAAGTGTATGGGTATATAAGACACGGATGAGTGTAGTCTACAGATTCTGATCTCGCAATGTTCGAGGTTTCTGTTGAGAGGTTTCTGGGGTTCAGGTGTTGAGGCAAGAATCAAAGAGTTGCGGAATTTACCGCGGGGTTCTATACGTCATTTGCGAATTTAAGCCTAAGTGAGGGGTTCAAATCAGGGGCTCTTTTTGAGCCGCAACACGTGGCGCACGGGGTAACGGCTTGTCGGTTGTCTCAGTCGAGTTCCAGCACATACAGTTCACTCGCCAAAGTTGAACTCCAGTTCTGAGCTTCAGAACTGTGGGTGAATGATCAATGTGGATAACTATGCGATACACCACGACGTTCGTTTATGCAGGTGGCAGACAGGTGGGGAGCATGCCGTCGTTTCCGCTGCGAGTGGGTTGCAATTTGTCAACGGACGCTGGGGAGCTGGGTAATTGCGTGCATGCTGCATACAAGTACGTGAGGGATTCGGTACCTTTCAACGCAACGCAAAATGCGGGGGAGCCACTAAGTAAAGTACATGTAGTGGGATGCGTAAGGGACCGAGGTCGAGGATATGGAGCTAAAGCAGTAGTTTAGGCTAGCCATGAAGTTGCAGCGGGTTCTTCTGCTGGGTGGACTTCGAGAAGCAAAGACCGTAGTGATTATCAGTAATAAGATAACTGCGCCTGTTTATAGATCTATGTAAGGGGAAAGAAATGTTTACATCTGAACTGCTGATTGAGAGCATTGTTTCAAAGCTAAGCAAGTGGGAGCTGCAGGTCCGTCCGATCGTGCAATCAAGTCGGCGTTTCAATGCCGGCTAAGTGTTTATACGCATGCCGCCGGAAGCTCGGGGATATGGGAGATCTAACCCTCCCAACATGGACGGACGGATTGATGGATAGATGTGTTGGTGGACGGCTGTGGTGTTTGGGGAGGTAGGGTTTGATAGCTGCGATTCTTGAGAAGACTGAGCTTCAGCAAGCTTGTATGGCTCGTAACCCGCATGGGTACCCGCGGGATTTGCCCATGAGGTGGATCCCCATAACCGCGTTGACTGCATATCGAAGAACGGCGCCGGTTCAAAATGCCGGCCTTTCATTGTTGTTTGGCTTCTCCTTCTTCTACAGTACCATCTGACTATCTCGGGTATTTAACGCCTCAAAAAAAACCAGTTCCGAGTGTGGGAACAAAAGATAATGCGCCAAACCCGGATTGAACGGGTGACCTTCAGATTACCCCGGATTGTTTCTAATAATCTCAGACTTCAGTCTGACGCTCTCCCAACTGAGCTATTAGCGCTTGTTCATGTTGGGACTGTGGAACTTGCGATTGTGGCAGTAGCTTCATTGACTGCAGGTTGCATATGGCGGGTGGATAGGCGATATGGGGTGTGCGGAGCACGGATCGTCAGGCGCGATATTGTTATCATATATCTAGAGTGCCGTTAGAGTAGCGGTCTCGATCCCGTACTTTATGAACGCTGTACAATGGAAGATTTCCGTGATAGATCGGCATTCTAACTTGAATACACTCAATAACTTGAGTTATTACAACACCGCAGGAGCCGGCCGAACAAACAGGTTTTTTTTTTATACAGAATTTTTTTCCAAATTTTTTTCTCCCCGCCCCAGAATTTTCACAAAGTCCCAAATGTGATCGGGGAGCCCGGGGATCTCGGAGAGACTGCTCAAAATCGCTCAAACAATTGATAGCGATTATACATATATTGACATCTTGCGTTGCATTCGTTGGGTACATACGTACGTACGTACCTTACTTTTGGGCAATTAGATATCTAACCTGTGGGTCGCAAGCAAATCTTTCTCACTTACTTAGCTTTTCTGCTAGATCTATAGTTAGTTAATCACACCGTTAATCGGCCAGATCGGTGAGGATTTGTCTTCCCGGCTCTCCAACGTCATCTCCCACACCCCCAAATTTCCACAAGTACTCTACTATCGGCAACCAGGGTCCGGACTCGCCAAACGCGGGAAAGTTCAAAGTTTTTTTTATTACAGGGCCTGAGCCGGCTGAGTAGTTACATCAGCCTTTGTGGTGGCAAATAGTAGTGAAGTCTGGAGCTGAAACCTTGTGCCGCATGGACATACGCAGCTGAGCGCTGACCCGCGGGACAGCCGTGGTACAGTAAGCCTTGTCATTTCATGGAGTGTCACTCAGAATGAGATCGGTATGCCTTGTCGAGGCCTGGTTATGAGGATAGCACTAGCGGTGTGACCGAATGGAACGAGATGACACAGCCTTGGTCTCATCTATCTGTGACCAAAAATCTCAAATTTTCATATAGCTAGTATGTAGTACTTCATCTACATCACAAATAATCACTCGCTCCAAACTCCTGCATTCCAACCTATACATACTTTACTTCAAACCCCTCCAATTTGCGCCCATAGAATCGCCTCGATTACCTCTCCCTTCGGAATCACACCCTTCACAGCCCTCTTCTCTGCCACATCCCCCTTCGCCGGCAACGCAACAACACCATTCGCGCCGCCAGCACTCCCAATCCTACTACTCCTCTGCCCGCCCGTGCTCCAAGCGCCCAACTTTCCATCCTCCCTCATCGCCACAAAAACCCTATGAAACTCTGGCCTCGGGTCTAGCCTAAAATCCTGCTCCGCCACGACCTTCACCTTAGGCAATTCAAACGCGTCATACCCCGCCGCCTTCCTCAGCGATGGCAAAACAAAAAGATGGAACGTGACCAACGCACTAGCCGGGTTTCCGGGGAGCGCAAAAATCTTCTTCTCGCCGATGGTTGCAAAGGTGGTTGGTTTCCCAGGCTTCATCGCTACACGACCAAAGTGTATTGTTCCTTGTAGCGATTGCTCGATTGTTGGTTTGAGGAGGTCCATCTCACCCATGCTCACACCGCCGGTCGTGATGATTACGTCAACCTTTTCCAGTGCGGCTTTCAAGGCGGATTCGTGAGCGCCTGGAGTATCGCCTGCGATTCCCAGGTCGATGGCTGAGAATCCGACACTCTTGATAACGGTGAGGAGGGTGGGGCGGTTGGAGTCTCTTACCTCGCCGAGTTTTAGGTTGCCTGGGCGATTGTGCGGGACTACTTCATCTCCAGTTGATAGTACACCTACTGTTGGTTTCCTGTACACTGAGACCTCCGAGACACCAACAGAGGCAAGAAGACCGACCTCGCCGCCGATAGCGCTGATGGTATCGCCAGAGCGTAGGATCACAGAGCCGGCTTCAACGTCGCTTCCCTCTTCACGCACGTTCTCGCCGTCTTCAAGATCCGAGGTGAGGATTTCCACTGTGGCCTCTTCAGCGCCGTCAGAGGTTGTAGATCCGATGACGGTGTCTTCCACCATCACAACTGCGGTTGCACCTGGAGGCAGAGGAGCGCCGGTGGTGATGCGTGCCACCTCTCCGGGCTCGAGCGGGGGGATTGTCCCAGGCGCCGCGTGAGAGATGGAAACAACGGGGTAGGTTCCTGCACCATCGGTATGGTAGACGGCGTATCCGTCGACAATGGAGGCACGGTAGGCAGGTACTGCTTCAGCAGCCTCGACGTCCTGCGCAAGAACATAGCCCACCAAGTTCTCGTCGACTAGCATTTGAATGACAGGAAGACGTGGTGTTGCAGCTGCGATAAGACCGTTTGCGTCGGTAACTGAAAGCATGGGGTATGGACTCTCCCTATATCTTCTGGTGACGGATTCATCTAGCCTGTTCGCCCGCTGCTCAGGCGTGGTTCTTGGGCGTGGCGCCTTATGTCCTCCGTGATGGTGATGGTGGTGGTGGTGGTGACCCCCTTCATGTGAATGATGGTGTGAATGCACGCCGAGTTCCTTTTCCAGCTTTTTTACACCACCAGAGTGAATAGCGCGGGAGGTGGCTAGATCGGTGGCTTGGGAGCAGGCGTGAGGGAGGAGCTTTATTAGAGCTTGTAGGTTCTCTTTGGCACCCTTGGGAGAGCCTGGGACTGTGATAATTATGGAGCTGTTACGAACGCCGGCGACGGGCCGGGACATCATTGCGACTGTGGAGGGTTTCAGCGGATGAAGAGATAGCATATGGATGGGCTGGACATACATGGCGTGATTGTTAAGGAGGAGGAAAGCATTGTATGGCTACCATGGATTAGCCATAGCTACATCACCCAAACCCGAGGAAGAACATACACAAGACCTGGCGCTTCTTTATGCAGCAGTGGTTTCACTGCCTGTATTCCCTTAGCATAGCTTTCAAAACCCCGGTGTAGTCAAAACACGCCTCTGGAGTACTATCCGTCACCGCAAATCCTGTGCCTCCAGTAGTAACAATGAGATGCAGCTTTTCAACATCCGCCCATTCCCTTACGGCGCTTTGAATTGCATCTTTATCATCGCTCACAATCCGCGATTCTGCGACCTTCCAAGTATATTTCGTGCCGCTGTTATCGTTTTCGGCTTTAAAGAAGTCGCGGAGCAATTGGGTGGATGAGTCTGTTTTTGGGTCTTTTGCGGCGGTGGTGGAAACGATAAGGATACCGACCGAAAGTGATGTTGATGCCATGGTATTGTCAATTGAGTTGAGATGAGATGAGTTGAGTTGGGTCGGCGGGGTTGCGGGGTGCGGGGTCAACCGCATGCCATGACGCCGCTTCTTCTTATCGTCAATAGCTTATCGGCGCCGTGTGACAAGACCTCGATTCGCTCTTCACCACCACCTGAACTTCTCTATATCTATAATGGCGAGCCTCACTTACCTTGACCTCATTAATCAGACTGACAGGTCTCTCTCCTTCTTAACTTACGCCTCAACACTGCTAACACCAAAATCTCGCAGCTTCCCCAATCCAACCCTCCACCCCATTCCGCACGCTGAGCGTCTCTCCACCCTTCATCTTTTCACTGCGGGCACGCACACTCTCGGTTATGTCCTCCCATTAGTCGTCTCCACGCTCCGTCTCGCCAACCTAGACTACTGGGAAGTAACGCCGACCTCCGTCTCGCTAAAAGGTTCCAATGTCGAGGAGCGCAGCGCAAACATGGCGGCGACCCTCGACTCCTGGCGCAAGCAGCAAACCTTCAAAGTTGTAAGCGGTAGTGGATGGAGGAACGAGCTGTACTCAGTCTACTCACCCAGTGGGGAACTATATCTCCGCATGGAGCGCAGTGGGGCGGCGTTGTTCGGTGTCGTAACTTATGGCGTAGGTCCTTCGCTGAGGAAAGCTTGCGATGTATGGCTAACACGCCTATGAAAAGGTCCACTTGACAGTTTATGTTGCTCCTACCGCGACCCAGCCACTGCGGATCTGGACTCCTCGTCGTAACATTTTGAAAAGCACCTACGGGGGTATGCTGGATAACACTGTCGCTGGCGGGATCTCATCGGGAATGAGTGCAATTGAGACTTTAGTGAAGGAGAGCGAGGAAGAAGCTTCTTTACCCGAGTCTTTGATCCGGGAGAAGGCAAAGGCTGTGGGAATGGTGTCGTATTTCTATGAGCGTGACGAAAGAGCAGGCGGTGAGACGGGATTGCTGCAACCTGAGGTTCAATACGTGTACGACCTTGAGGTGGACGAGGGTGTGATACCGAAGCCCGGAGACGATGAAGTGCAGGACTTTCATTTGATGCCTTTGGAGGAGGTGTGAAGCTCCATGGTTAATGCGAAGATCACTATCTGACAACAGGGGTAGGTTAAGGAAGAAATGGCAAAGGGGAACTTCAAGCCAAATTGCGCATATGGTAAGTTTCTTCCGTTTACCTTATACAATGCTTGGTTCTGACGATGGTGTGTAGTTCTCATTGTACCTTCCCCTTCGATACACTCATTTGATATAGCTGGTAGTCACTGACAACACTAGGACTTCTTCGTCCGGCATGGCATCATCACTCCAGAGAATGAACCCGACTACATCGAGATCGTCTCACGCCTTCACCGATCCCTTGAGTTCCCTCTTGCCCGAGCTCCACTAACAGTCTAAATTGCGCGCGCATAAGTAGGTACATCCCAGAAACAAAGAAACAAACGCCGGTATTTTGTATAGCAGTAGAAGTAGTAAAGTAGTAGCATCAACCTGTCGTCCGTCGTCGTGAGATACAGATGTGCGAATTCCTCCCCCCTCCTGCGTGTCGTCCCGCCTATTTCTTCATCAAGAGGTAGATGTACTCATGTTTGAAACTGCTCAACCTCTTGTGTGGGCCCTCAATGAACAACAGCAACCCCCCAAAGCTCGCATACACCTTACTGTACCGCGAATCCATTAGCCTCCATTTCCGCACCCTCCACATCCTCTGTGCCCAATACTTACATCATATCACTACTCCCCTCCTCAAAGCGATACATCTTCCCATAGCAGACATAATCATACTGATCAGCGAGCGTCGCCTCACCACTCCGAACATCTCTCCACCCGCCCTTTGCCGCCTCGGCCTCTTTGCTGGCGATAGTCCCGTCCAGACTCAGCGTCGACGCGATCGATAGCTGCACCGTGTCATCAACCGAAACTGGGTAGATCTCCGAGTTGATGTCGAGCGTGAACTTCAGATCTTCACGCACTCCCGTAACTCGCGATACGCGGTCGTATTTTTTCTGGTCGACGTCGGTGATGCGGAAGGTCGAATCGAGGAGGAGGGCGTCGGTGCTGTCATACTAGGTTAGCTAGCTAGGGCGAGAAAGAGTGTGTATTGAAGGAGACGGACGACATGATGGCGGCGTGGGAGTTGCGGTGAAGGTTGTGTGAATGTTTCGTTTCTCGTTACTACTTTTGGTGGGGTGAGGTGGATTTAGAGTTGCAGCGCCAAGCATTGCACGAATTGGAAATGGTAAAAAGTTGTTTATTTGGTATCAAAATCACTTGCAGACAGACCTCCACCCTCCTAAACCCCCCACCCCCAGAAAACCCCAAACCCAAACCAGAACCCTTAGAGAAGTTTCGCACTCAAGAATCCTAACTCGTACATAAACGCTAGGAAAAAGTCGCACTCAAAGAATCCTAACTCGTACATAACATTCCTAAAACTCCCTGGTAAGTCCCTATCAAAAATAATACGCGCCTAAAAGCTAAGAAACATTTGCGAAATGCAAGTGCATTCAGCAAAAAAAAGGCAGGTGTCTCGCAAAACTCAGATGGTATAAACAATAAATGGTAGAATAAGGCAATGAAGATACAATAAAGATGAACAGCAAAGAGCATCACGCGAATAAAAGACGTGTTTAGCATAGCAGGTGTGTATCAATCGTAAAGCATACAGAATGGAACTGAATAGTTATGCACTTCTGACAACATTAGCTGAGGAACTAGCGTCAACCAGCGTCAACTGCCGCAGGAGGTCATCCACGGAGTTGGCCCTCTGGAGCCCGGCTTGTCGGTGATCTTGACCCACACTGCCACGGATGACAGCGATCAGCATCTTCTCGAGCATTCGATTTTTCCGCTCTACCGCCTGAATTCTTGACTCTATGTCATCGGATCCTGCATCGGACTGGGAGAATAAACTCTTGGAACTACTAATAGTTGACACCGGAACAGATTTTCGGCGGGCCTCAAGGTGAGTGTCTGGAGATAATGGTGGGGTTGGCGCCCCTGTGGGGACCCGCATTTGTGAGGTCCGTTGCTTTCCGGTTTGTGAACTGGCTTTGGAGTCAGATGACTGACGGTTGGAGTATACCGGTTTTTTGCTCGTGACAATGTGCACACCAATAGTGCCGTTAGGATTTAGCGCACTCATGGTTTGCTGGGTCATTGTTGCTTGTCGCCAGAGTCGTGCTTGTTGCATATCGTGGGCCTTTCGTGCATTGACCCTTTGTTCGCGGGTAGAGCGTTCTTGGGATAGGGTATTGGGTTCGTCCGTGGTGTGGTAACTCCTTTTGCCACCAGATGTACTACTTCTGAGTGAAGCGGATGTGGAGATTAGCGACCTAGGAACGAAAGAGTCCCCAGCAATTGAGACTGATGCACAGTCATGGGTTTCCGGGAGAGCTGGCAAACATCGGGCTGGAGGAGGACCAGGCCGTGGCGGAGGCACTCTTCGGCTATGCTTACGCTGGTGATGTAATTGGTCGGTGTCCGTGAGCTCATCGCCCGTCGAATAAACCGACGATGAATAAGATCCCCTGGACGTACGTCGTAGGCTAGAAGAACGCTTTCGTGCTTTTACAGATGCTGTGTTTTGAGGGCCGGAAGAACAACTGTGGGGATCACTGTGATGCTTGCATGAAGCCGGAGCTTGCGTTGTGTAGGAGACTTCTTCCTGAGCTCTCCGATACTCAGATGTCTTCACATCCCCTCCGCCAATGGCTTCAATTGAGAGAGATCCGGCATTTGCTTCTGTTCCACCAGTAAAGGCATCGGGATCTTGTTGGGCGTTGATATATCGCTGATAGGTATCCGCTGTTTCGGTGTCAAGAGTTTTCGTTGAATCCGAGGAACCCCATGGCGCAGGGCTCAGAGAAGGTCTATCTTCCGCGCTGGATGTGGGTCGACTATCACGCGAAGCAAAATCGGTAGAAAACTCTGAAATGTCATAGGGGCTGAACCTATTATTGGTTGTCGCCGGGCTCTGGATCTGCGTCTGATAATATGTCTTGTCGTAGTCGACATGAATCTGGAGATATGGCTTTCCGCGTATCGTTTTTTTGGGACGGACGGTGCTGGGAAGAGTCAGGGTGGGCTGCTGTTGCTGCTTGAGTTTTGTTTTGGATGCTGAGGGGCGGAGGAATTTGAGGCTTTTCTTATAACTCGATGCAAAGGAAAACAGCTGGCCTTCAGACTGACTTTTGGTCAAGTACTTTTGGAAGTCCTTTGGACTCGACTCTCGCAGGAAGGTAGCGAGATCTTGAGTGTTTGTCGTCCTCAGAGATATGGCTCCGCCCGAAATCGAGCTGACGGAGCGCGTGTGGTTTTCCTGATGAACTTGGGGGTAGGCCCGGTATTGTGGCCGCGATGGACTTGTGGGGTAATCGACGTATTGTGGGGATACCGCTTGGTTTGTTGAGGTAGAATACATCTGTATCACTATATGGACGAGAAATCGCCGTCCTTAACTGGATACATGTTAGTTAAGGATAGAGAATTTCCAGGAGACAAAAGAACATACGAAAAGTTTGAAAAGTAAGAGGAGGAGTCAATTGAATTCACGACGGTTGCGACGAATATTTGTGTGATGATTGAGAAGGGGTCGAGAATACACCATGGGCGATCCGGGAATGAAACAACGGGGGAAGGAGTGGTGTGGGCGTTTTGAACGGAAAAAGGCGTCGTGCAAAAAACAAACTTCTGGCGGTGTTGGGCGCACCAAACGGTCCGGGAAATATGCACACCTTCACGCCGGCGGTGCCCAGTTTTGCACGGCAAATGGTCTCCTGTACTTTCCTTGACGGTGCCAAGGATTGAAACTTTTCGTGGACCGACGCAAGGGGAAGGGGAAGCCTACGTGACGCAAGAAAAGCGTCTGATGCGAGGAGAAGTACGATCGACGTTGGTGTTGTAGGGCGTATTCGTGTCTGCCTGATCGAAGGCCGTAGGGGTACTAGGCACCCAGTTCAGTTGCGTGGAATACCGACATGCTATCAGAAGAAGGGCGCAGAGTAGCTTATATGCATTGAGGTATCGAGCTTCATGGCACTGACGCAACAAACATGCAACAATGCGCGACTTTTGGAGATCTCGAGACATTGCAGGGGATGCTATTTGTATCTAGTCGGGTTCGGAGAGTTTGCACAAATAATCTGATTGAGTTGGAGGAGAATCGCTTAGCCCAGCGGTCTGTGCGCCGCAGCAGAGACTGGCCATCTGCGTCTGGCCTCGGGGATCGAATTCAGCTGCCACCAACGATTCGGAGCCTGAGGGCTCAGAATCGGCAGCGACTCGGTGGGTGCTATCTGTTCCGTTTCCAGGCCGAATGAGCATGAGAGCGTACGCATACCGTACTGCACAACATGGCAACAGGAGCGATTTAGAGTTACATTACGGTCCGGCTGAATGCATGCCTCGTCTCCTTTTTCGACCAACTGCTGTTGGGAGCGACTCAGGGTGGTGTAATGGTATACGAATGCCCGAGTTTGTGAGGTTGTAGTTGATATGCAAGCCTATTCTCGCCTCCCGTTCGCTACCGCGATTTTCTATGGCACTAATGCCAGGGCAAGCCGCAAGCTGAAGCGGCAGGACAACCACGCCATTTGCCATGTTCTATTGATGAGAGTCGCTGATCACATCACTAATACCCGCCTGAAAAGAGTTGGTGATTCCCATGAGTTTCTTGAAGAGTTTGAAACAGCAAAGGAATGGAAGTAGTTGTTTGGGTTGGTATTTGCCTTACATCGATCCCTGCCCAGCCCTTTGTTGGATCGTTCATGACTCAGTGAAGAGCAGTGGCGCAAGAACCTGCTGATAAATTGCTAAAGTGTGGCACATGCTGTGGCAAAGTCACTGCTCTACTAACCGAGTCACTTTGTCTGTAGACGGCTTTTGGTCGCCGGGGCTATCGCAAAAATCCTACCAAGCCGTCTGACAGGCTATGTGTTTATATGTACGGCGTATGCTGTATTAGAATTCGAAATGATATTTGTATAGAGTATGAAAATTTGTCCATTGGCGTCAAAGCTCTAGATACAAACAATTGGTCGCGTGAAAAAACCCTAAGCCCTGCACGGCTACGTTGACGCGGTCATTAGCAGCGTCGCGTAGCGTCCAAGTTCTCATCACCTTCGTTCATGCACAACACGCTGCGCGGCAACATCCCGTCTGCTTCCTGAAGGCCACTGTAAATAGATTTAACCATCAATACTAAGCATCGTTGTGTCCTTCTGGGCGGTGGCCATTCCTCAGCAATCGAAACGCCGAGTTCGGGTGTAGTGCGGCAAAGGACACAAATACCGAAGCACGGATCACAGCCATCATATCATGTCTGATGTCACCGAGGCCGTACAGAAGGGACTGCAGTAAGCTGAATTAGATACCCATGCAGAAGTGGTTAAGGTGGTGACAATAGTGGAGGTTGCTAATGGTACTTGTGTAGGGTCCTAGCCAATCTCCCGGAAGAGGTTCACTGGCTTTGCAAGAAGGTAGAGCCTGGTCCCGGCGGGCGGCAAATCATTCCCGACAAAGATGAAGCAACACGAATAGACTCCACTATGCATGCCATCATGCTGTTATCTTTCTCCGATCAGGAAGCCAATCAACAGTGGCTGAAGGGACGAATCGGCGAACAACTTGCCCGGTGTCCGCGTTGCGTTGAGGAATTCTACTCAATGAAGCGGAGGTTCTATCAAAAGCTATTGCCGTGCGTACATCGTTGTCGCCCTGTGTGGGTTGCGGGTACTAAAATTATCCGGATAGGCATGGTCAAGAAACCCTTGACCTCTTTTTTACATACTTGGAAGACTGGGATATCGAACGCGTAGAGCCAGTAGTCTCTGAAGCTGTAAAAGATCTAGATCGAGCTACCTCTCCGGCCGCCTGGTATGAAGAGCTACAGAAGAACCCGAGCCAATCGAACGCCATCTACGAATGTTTTTGCAGTCCCGGCTTACTACGACGATCCGCCGAAATCAAGACCGCCGTCAAACGCCTATGCACTGTCGAGCAGCTGGATATACAAGGGCCCGCTGCAGGCCTTATTACGTTCCTATTTATGGAGGATAATGCGCTGCGGTCTTTAGCCGAAAGATCATGGAAATCTAAAGGACCATCAATCACTGTTCCGGTTTTCGAGAGTCACCTACTGGGGCCGTTGGAATCCGATACTCGTAAGGCGCAAGAGGATCTGAATCCCGAGAGACTCGGTCGCTTTTTTCGGGGTATTTCCATCATCGTGCAAAACCTTGGAGCGGAAATCATCAAGAGATGCATCTCAGGCGCTGAAAAAGATCCTATCAAGCTAGCAGTTCATCGTATCCAGCCAAACCTTCCGTTTTGGCATGCGATTCTGCGCTTATTTCAATCTCTCATGTCGAAGCTGCGGCGCGATGTCTGGGAAGTGATCTCTCCATTGACACCTTCTGGATTTGGGGATGTGATCTTCAATGATCGACTATTCGGCAAGCTTCTTCGCGACACTGCACAAGGTGCTGGTGGTGAATCCCAACTACTGGACCTGACGGAATGGATGTCTGAGTACATTGATTCCATTGAACCCCTTCTCAGGCCAACGACGGCGCCATCTTTGATCCGTCAGATATTTCGAAACGACTTGCCAGCATTTTCAAGGGGGTTATGCTTCAAGGAAGGCATGAAAGTATTGAATTCGACTCTGAGAGCGATAGAGTCTGAAATTGCCTCGGGAAATGTGCTTGTTCGTCAGGCAAATGACCTCTTTATGGAACACCAACAGTCTGTAATTGAAGTGGCCTTTTTAACAGAAATATTTGAAGACAAACTTATGGAGAAACACATGTTGATAGCTCAGCGAGCCGCCCAAGCGACGATGATATCCACCCTCAAATTAGATGTACGGTTCATTGCCGCAGATTTCGAATGTCTATTTCGAAAGAAACCACCCATGAAGCCGATATACCAATTGGACGTAAGAGCGAACTTGTGGGATGTTGTATACAAGAGGTTTCCGTTAAATGACAGCGAGTTCTGCATTCAACTTCTCCAGGCGTTCAAAGGCTATTCGGAAATCGACCAGTTGTATATATCCCCAAAGGACACCTTGCTCAATGAGGAGAAAACGCAATTCAACACTCGGTTATCCGAATTTGACCAACCGCTTGCCAGCATTCTTAGAAGCATGAGCAGATGCTCTCTTTCTGCTCTGGACCAGGTCCTCTCTGATCAGCCGATATTCGAGGTGCTGTTGGGGCTGATGATGTCTCGTTCGGAGGATGTAGCGATGTCTGCTGAAGATGTCGCTCTCACTGGATTGAAAGCAGAGGACAAGGTTGATGCTCTTCGTTTGATGCTTGTGAAAGACTTTTCGGTTCCGATATTGTCCTTGACATCCATCTCCCGGCACCTGACTAAAGGGGGTCTTTTCGCAATGATGCCTAGATGGGTCAAAATTGGGATGAATGTGTTGGACCTCCTCTGTGATCGTACCGAAGGAATAATCAGGAAATCGGATATGCAGACCTGGGAGCGGACAATGTTGAGGGTATATTGGGATACTCAATGGCGCTGCCTAGGAACAATTTTTAAGCGGAGTCGGCGGTGGGCCTTAAGCGAAGACAAGAATATCATGATTGAATTCTTACGAAATTCGATGGATTATGCCGAGACACTTTTTGACAATTTCTGGACATTTGAACAAGCTCTCGCGGCCGGCACAGAGAATACACGTGAGCCCTGGTCACATCGCTTGTTGCAAGACGCATCCAAGGCTCTGAATCCTTTCACATCCATCTTGAGTATCCAAGATGAGCATCTTCTGCAGACTTGCCAGAAACTCATGTGTAAGATGCTTGGACTCCTTGCTGAAAACGAGGTACCCGTAGCAGACGAAGGATTTTTCGTAAACTTAAAAAGATATCTCTACCCAGAATTGTTTCCAGACTATGACGCTTCTAAAATAACTCCAACAAATTTGACGGTCGTGCAGAAAACAGAGTTATCAGTATCTGCGAGTCGTCTCTCGCCGGACTTTGTACCCGGTGAGATAAGCCGTGTAACCAAGGTGTATGGATATCTGCTGATAATATATTTTGAAAACTTAGCTCAAGAAAAGACCGTCATTGAACTCTCCGATGACGAGTATGGAAGCTCTGACATTGCGGATGAGGACATGGTGAAAGTGGCAAATGCTGTTGCAAGGAAAACACAGAGCAAGCTGGACTTCCAACCGGCACCGCGTTGGGGTGAATCTAAACTGGCGGCCCCCAAGAAGCCCACTCCTCCACCAAGAACTCTAGGAGATCCTTTGAGAAGCAAAAAGACAAGGGACACCCAAGCCTTCTTGGAAAAGCGAAAGGCCGATTTAGCGGCATTTGAAAAGAGAAAGCAAGCCGCCTTAGCCCAGAGGCCAAAAACGGAGATATTGGATTCTTCTGATGACGATTCTGATTCTGATGATGATGGCGGTAATACTCTTTTCAAACTTGGATCTCGAACCAAAACAGAAGTCAAAGATGCAAAAACCGTCGGAGCACCACTCAAGAAGGCCGCTCCTCGGAAACTTCCCCCTATCAGACGCGTCAAGGATACCCGCGCCAGAGTCGCCCCGGATATGTCCGGGCTCTACAAACAGATTTTCCAATGGGACTTTTTCCACGACGGTGCATTCCCGCCTGGGCTATCAAGTAGTAATTACACTCATGTGGCGAAATCTTTCAATACGTTCGGTGCATACCAGAAGACTTTTGAGCCCTTGCTTCTTTTGGAGGCATGGCAGTCGTTCTTGAAGTGTAAAGAAGAGGCAATGCCTAGTGGGTGTCTTGAAGTCAAGATTGCGACGAGGATGAGATCTGATCATTTCGTGGAGCTGGAAACGACCATCGCCAAGATGCTTGATCGTAATCGTTGGTATGAGGCCGATGTTGTTTTGCTTTCTTCGAGCAAGGATCCACTGCGGAATACTGGTGAACCTCATTGTATCGCTAGGGTGCATACAATTAACCGAAAGTTTACTGGGAGTTGTGAAGTGTCTCTTCGCTGTGATCCAGGGCCTGCGATGCTTCAAAATCATATGCGAACTAATGGCACTCTCTACGGCATTAAGATCATGAAGTAAGTTTGGTCAATGTATTGTCCAGGTTGATATTGATTCGTGCTGCAGTTTGACCCCCTTAGAGCGCGAGTATGCATCATTGATATGCATGCAATATTATGACCTTAGGGAGGAAATTTTGGCGGCTAAGCCAAGTCCTTTGGTTGAACCCACTGAAGCGCAAGTCACCAAGACTAAAGATCTCTATAACGTCAACGAACCCCAAGCAAAGGCAATCATCGCTGCTGTCTCGAGAACCGGATTCACTTTGATTCAAGGGCAAGTTCTAACCCCTCCCCTTTACACTACAGCAATTAATGTACCTAGGCCTCCGGGAACCGGAAAAACTAAGACTGTCGTTGGAATAGCGAGTGCATTGCTTAGTCCCGGTAGTGACGACACAATTCAAATCCGAGGTGCCCCTCCTGCCAAAAAGATAGCGGCTAAGAAATTATTGGTGTGCGCTCCCAGTAACGCGGCGGTTGATGAGTTGGTTATAAGATTCAAACGAGGGTTGCAGTCAACAAAAGGGGATATTTGGACTCCTGGTATCGTCCGTCTTGGACGGTCAGATGTAATCAATGCTGAAGTGCGGGATGTAACGCTGGAGGAGCTAATTGATGCACGAATGGCACCAACCACTAATGCTTCTAAAGGAAATGCCCTTGGAATGGAGGACTTGCGAGCGCAGCATACTAAAGCTGTTGAGGAAAGAAATGTCAAGCAGCAACAACTGGACAATGCCCGTGCCAAAAAATTGGGTCCCTCTGACTTGTTGTCCGAAGTTGATAGATTGAACACTACTATTCGAGAACTGCGGCGAAAATTAGATATCCAGCGGGACCAGAGGAAGGAAAGTGGTCGAAATGCCGAAATTTTACGGCGGCAGGTTCAACAGCAGATCATAAACGAGTCTCAGATTATCTGTGCAACGTTGAGCGGTGCTGGCCACGAAATGCTTCGAAACGTCAATGTCGACTTCGAGACGGTTATTATTGATGAGGCGGCTCAGTCTGTAGAATTGAGTGCACTAATTCCTCTGAAGTTTGGATGCGATAAATGTATCTTGGTTGGAGATCCACAACAACTTGTAGGTGCTCATTGTTATTGTATTATACAGCTTTGCTAACACACCACTTTCTAGCCACCTACTGTCTTGTCTCGACACGCGGCTAAATTCAGCTATGAAAAGTCGCTGTTCGTTCGTATGCAAGAAAACTATCCCAAAAATGTGCATCTGTTGAGCATCCAATATCGAATGCACCCCGCTATTAGTGCCTTTCCAAGTAGGGAGTTTTACGATGCCGGACTTAAAGATGGAGATGATATGGCCGATCTCAGGAAACAACCGTGGCACGACAGCACTGTGTTTGGACCTTACCGTTTCTTTAATGTCGCCGGATCAGAGTCTAAGCAGAAGACGTCCTTGACTAATCCGGAAGAAGCAAGGATGGCTCTTGCATTGTTTCATCGAATCACGGAAGACTTTACGGAGGTCAATTTCGATGGTAGAATCGGTATCGTGACTCCTTATCGGGAACAGCTGGGCGAACTCAAGAGAGTCTTCCGATCGCGCTACGGTGAAAAAATCCTGATCGGTGTTGAATTCAACACAGTAGATGCGTTCCAAGGCCGTGAGCGCGACATTATCATCTTCTCTTGTGTTAGGGCTGCCGTAGAGGGCGGTATTGGGTTTTTAAGCGATATCAGGCGTATGAACGTTGGTCTGACTAGAGCGAAATCTTCCTTATTCATACTTGGAAACTCGGATTTCTTGGTTCGAAATCATATGTGGAAGCGACTTGTAGAGGATGCTCAGGAACGTAATGCGTTCACACCCAACGTCCGAGGGCTTTTTGATCGACCCACTCGAACATCTGCAAGGCCTGCAGGTCTACCACCACCAATACCAGCCGAATACAAGCCAACCGCTTCTAACAGCGCTCAACAGGTAGAAGCAGTCTGGGATCCTATGGATATTGATGATGATGACTTTCATACTGACCCTGGTCAGAAGAATCCCCAAGCTCGTCAGGATATGGAGGGCTTAAGACTGAACCAAGTTCCTCAAGGTTCTTCGGGGCAGCTGCCACAACGCCCGCGGGGTAGGCCTCAACCCCCTCCTCGGGAGCTGCTGAATAAAGATGGGAATATTACTTGCCATGGTTGTGGTATGAAAGGCCACAGACGTGTCGACTGTCCCAAAGGACGGCGCGATCACGATCCACAGATCCCTAAGCTGGAAGGCGCAACAATTCCACCGGCTCCACAACGGTTGAAGCGCCCTGGAGAGTTTGATAACAATAACGACAATCCTCCTAATAAGAAGATTCACGCTACAGACAACAATACATCTACAACCGCCAGCGGCCCTAGCGTTGCTGGTAGTAGTGGAGTAGGTTTACCATTCTTTCCGCCAAACGTTTCGACTAATATACAACCTCAGGGAGCAACTCACACGCCACCACCCGCTCCTCCGAAGAAAGGTGTTATCCACAGGAAGTCGGGAGCATCTGATATGTTCATAAGGAAGAAGCCTCGAAAGGGGGGACGCCCCCCGAAATAAGCATCTCCGACTTGTTGGCAACACTAACCATTTTGCCCTATCTACTGCAACTCTTTACTAACTGGTAACTGTTGATGTTTTCTTCGTTTGTTATTCGCATCTGAGTTTTCTTTTTGCACGGATCGTTGTTTTTCGCATTTTGTTGGCGTTGCGGTAGAGTACGGGTTTGCGTTTTCCTCTCTTGATTTAACTTTCCTTTAATTTCTGATAAACTGGTCCTTTTAGTTGCGGGTATGAGATGGGCAAGATGGGCGAAGTACATAGACTTTGATGCCTTGATTTTCGGCTAAAAACTTGCGGTAGCTACGAATTCGTAGCTACAGATCGTAACGGGGCGCCATCCTCCGGATGGGTGCTGCAATGTAGTTTGCGCAGCACCCATTTCCCTCAGTCAACATCAGAGAAGCAGTCGAAGCTTCAGCATCTTTCCCATAACTTGCGCTACAGCGCTGATAACCAGATATGCCCCACTCAAATTCTATGTCCTTTCAAGAGTCGTCATTTGAAGAGCTACACTTTTTGGTAATGGGTGATCTCCTGATAACCCCAGGAACACAACGGCCCTTTCTTTATTGACCACCGTGATATCCTTGATTAGGATGTGAATTCATTCTCTAAAATTCATGAACCCATGTAATTCCCAGGAGAATTCTTAGCTAGTGATCGTTTATGTTTCTATCTGGGCTCTGCCTTCACAAACTACGTGCTAGCTCGTCTTTAGTGTTCGGCATGAGACGATCTCTAGATATACAATCTGCCAGGCTAAAATTTGTTTATAGCATATCAAGTCTTGGCTCTATGACGCACTCTTCCTTTACACCAACTCACACAATCAACTCTCAAATTATCAGCTATCCACCATGTTTCGCTTCGTATGGCTTTAAAGTTCCCTGAAAACTTACGTACTGACTAACTTAACTTCTAGCATAAAACCCTTGATGTCCTCACCCTTTTCCACTCGCCTTCAAATCCAGCATCCAACAAAGTCCTAAACCTCCTTCGTACCGCCTCAGCCCATGCCACAAGTAGCGGACTCACCGGAAAGAAGCCAACTGCCGCCTTCGAGTTAGATGTTGTTGAAACCCCCAACGTTCCAACTCCCGATCAGCTCAGGTCAATCTTGGAGTTTGTGGGGAAAAATAAAGTGGGAGAGATCGTCAAAGGCGCAAAAAGCGAGAGTGAGGCAGTTAGACTGTTGAAGCAGGGAGGTCTAGCTAGCAGTGAGAGAGTTTTGAGGCCGCTGCTTGTGGACTGGAATAATGGTCGTGCCGGTAGGTTGTCGCTTTCCGAGGTGCCGTTGTCGTGGGCGCTAATGGGAGCTCTCCCGCAGTTCTCGGAGCAGACGAGAAAGCTATCAAGAATCTTGTGGAGACTCTTCCGAAATAATCTGGGTTTAAGAGACGAAGAAGGATTGTACTATTGAAATTGAATTTATGTGAGATATCCGTTACCTGCATGTGAAGGTGATGGGTACCCCCACCCATTCTGCCCAGCCCACTCGTTCCTGGTTGCCCTTGACAACGCAGTGCACTAGTCTCGGCGTATGTTTTGAACGAGCTTCACCGTTCGTCTCTGCCTGTTCTCCTTCATGCAACTCCGCGACCGTGACGACCACTAACTACGAAATACATCTGCATTCAAACTGTCTTTAGTATATTTTGTTCGCAGCCGGATTTCACAGGCCTTCAAGACAGCCATCACCCTGAAGTCCTAATCCACTCATGTCGCTCGCGGATCAGTACGAGGTCCTGGAACTAATAGGTACCTACATGCCTTTATTTATACAGTTTCCTCGAACTTAGTTTCTAACATCCTAGTAAGGCCGGGGTTCATTCGGGCAGATTCGAAAAGTACGCAGAAAGAATGACGGCCATGTGAGAGAACATTCACGCCCACGACGGCCTTTTAGAGAAGCTGAACATTGTTCCTTTTACAGATCCTCGTACGGAAAGAGATCGCATACCACCGCATGTCGGACAAAGAAAGACAACAATTGACAGCGGAATGTGGGATCCTCTCCCAGGTGAAACACCCAAACATCGTCGAATACTGCACCCGAGATCATGTCAAGTCCGACAGTACCCTACATCTGTATGTATGGCGAGGATATGGGGCAAGCAGATTGGAAAGAAAAAAAGCTGATGGTTTTGTGTCAGTTACATGGAGTATTGCGGCAATGGCGACCTCTCAATGACTATCAAGGAATGTCGAAATGCGGGAAAGTTATTACCAGAATCGATGATATGGACATACTTTACGCAAATCGTTCTTGCATTATACAGATGTCACAACGGTGTCAATCCACCACCAGTCGGGCGAGTTTGGGAAACTTCCTCCCGCACTCAACTGCTAGTAGATAAGAAGGCAGTGAAAATATTACATCGGGATTTGAAGCCAGAAAACAGTATATACCCTCCTTTTGAATGAGTAGCCGAGTTAGGAATACTTATAGTTTTCTCTTCGCAGTTTTTCTTGGACAGGAGGGCGACGTCAAGTTAGGCGACTTCGGTCTTTCTAAGATGCTAGCTCCGGAACAACACCTTGCCAACACATACGTCGGAACGCCCTACTACATGTCACCAGAGATTGTTAGCGACCTTTCGTACACACATAAATCCGACATATGGTCGCTAGGGTGCATCATTTACGAGCTCTGTCAACTTTCGCCGCCTTTCAATGCAAAGACCCATTGGTCTCTCATTGACAAAATCAAAAGTGGCCAATACCAACCCATACCAAAGCAATACTCGCAAGAATTAAGAACTGTGATAGATATGTGTTTGAGGGTAGATCCACGGAAGAGGCCGGATACGGCGGAGCTGTTAGAAATGGATGTTTTCAAGCTTATGCGGAAAGAGCGAGAACTTGTACTCTTCCACCGACAATTGCAAAGCCTAGAGGGGCAACTAAAAGTACGGGACGAGGCGGTTATGCGGAAAGAGCAGCAACTTTTACTACAAGCAGAAGAGATGCGGAAAGATTATGATACGCGGAGCATCCAGCTGCATAATGAAATTGATGCCTCATTACGGGCAAAGTGGGAAGTTTTGGCGCAGAAAGAGATTCGCCGGCAAGTGGATATGGAGTTGGAATCACGGATCCAGGCCGAAGTGGCTGCACGACTTCATATAGAATTGGAATACAAAATCCAGGAATTCGATCTGGTACCTCGTAGCCTACGGGATCTAACACCACCAATAAATGCATCCCTTGGTTCTTCTGGTGCGTCTTCTGGGTTCTCGGTTTCCGACTCGTCGCCACGACCTCATTTCATTCACCCCGTTATGATACCGGATTCTCCTGCAGACATCACCATGGCTTCGCCTTCTGTTATGGGCACCCCAGGTTATCATCGACATCACATTACATCTGAAGAACCACCTAAGTTTCCACAGATGCTTCCTCCAGACAGCGACCACCGACAATCAGGTAGATTGCAACTTATGGTGGCACCGCCAATTACCCCTTGCCGCGGACAGGCATTCCCTGCACCGATGCTGACGGATACCACAAATGACGAACCACTCGATGTCTCTCACCCGACACTAAAGCGAACCGCGTCCGCCTTTCTCAATGGATCTCCTACCCGAGTAGTGCCACCTCGTCGGCAGGGGATCCAGAGGGCTGGTACTACCGGCCTCCTCTTTGGACAACACGACAAGAAGGCTGGGTTCGGATTAGGCGGAAGGGGCAATAGCTTGGACGATGTTGCGATGGCAAGGGATGCCAGAGAGGGGAGTATGGCGAAAGGGGGGATGAGCATCCTTGAGATTACAAATGCGAAGAAGAGACTTGGGCCAGCTCCGAAATGGGACCCTGAGGATGTGAATGCACCCAGCCCATATAAGAAGAATAGGGCTCTTAGATGGTGATCCCTTGGGGCAATTATGTGTTGTTTGGGCGGTGGTTGAGTATATATTTTGCATGTTATGCGCGGGGAGGAGTTTTGGTGTACAGTGCTGGTTTGGTTTGGTTTGATTTATTGGGCTAGGACAAAATGCAGGCAGCGGTGGAGAAGCGGGTATGTCGTTTGTATCATACCTATCCTGTCACCTTTTCATTCAGTGGGACGTTTCCCGAGCTTCTTCAAGCGAATTTTCTTTTGGGGTCTCCTTTTTTTGCTATTCTTTTTGATTTTCCTTCTGGGTTTGGGGCAGGTTGTAGAAGAGTTGGGGCGGGAAACGAATACCATGAACATACCATATATACTTTCTCGGACTGAGAATACCATTTTTGAATTGTGGTGCTCTGCCGCCATCATCTCCCAACGCACTCTGAGCGACCTCACCGTCAAATCCTTCTCCCGCTCCGTCTTCAGCGGCAATCTTTCCCTGACAGCCCTCCACCCATCCTTCTCACGCTCTCTTCTCCTTGCTGGGTGAGAGTGGTGGCCAATTGGAGACTGCTGTTTGAATGACCCTCAGTTAAGCTCAAAGATTTAGCCAATCATCATCTTCCCCTAGTTTTTAGACAATAAAACCACCAGTGAGAATAAATATCAGGTATAGTAGGGCCGAAGTGGACAACTGTTGATATCATTCTAGAAATACTATGTGCCAGCCAATGCAACAACGTATCGAGAAAAAAACGTTTGTAGGTATATTTTTAAACACAGAAATGTAATAGTATGCAATGCCATATGTACCGTCACCAAGCATCAATCACCCCGGAAAACCCGGCTGTCTCAAAAACGTCAACGCCCTCGGCGCATCCTTTCCCAATCCACAGATCTTCCTAAAATCTCCAGCAGCTTGCCCCCGAGCCTTGACATACTCTGCGAATGCGTCAAGCGCACAGCTGGACCCGGGCCCATCGTCGCATCCCTTCAGCGGAACAATCCCGTCGTTGACGTTGAAACGCACATACAGCCCAGTCGGACACGTCATCCGCTCAAACAGTATTCTCCCACCCATAGGCGTAACCTGGCTCGTCTTCCACTGTCTGTCTTCTTTAATCCTATCCACTGGTAGATCCTTAACGTCCTCAAATAAGCCAAGGGCAGTGAGCATGGGCACGATGTCACCATCGTGAACAAATGAGAAGTAGAATGGACCGGCGGATTGCGGGCCCTCGAGAAGAAGGTTGGTGGTGGCGTTGAGCCATAACCAGCCCATTGCGCGGGAGTACGGGGTCCCGGGACCTGCGCGGTAGTAGTGGATTACGTCCCGTGCGTATTCAAAGGAACGCCATTCGGAGTGGGTAAAGACCTGACACCAGGGGCTAGAGCCGCGCACGGTGGTCTCAAAGCCGCAGATCTCCTGCATGCTATAGATTTCAGCGTCGGTGAAGTTGAAGCCGGGGTTTTGGATTGAGAGACGGTCGGAAATGGCGGGGAGGTAGGTGGATCGGTATTTGTACAGCATGGTGTATCCATTGTCGTGGCCTTTTTCGGTGTCCTCGTTGTACTTTTTGCAGGTGTCGCTAGGTTATGGTTAGCTTTTAGTATGAAGGAGGGGTAGAGCACTTTACCCAGGCGTCAGTGTATCCCCTCCTTTATCTTCGGCTTCGCTGATAACAATCACTTTTGCTGCTTTGCTTTCGAGCCCGAAAAAGCCAGCCGAAAAGTGTCGTGCCGTGTCGATCACACGGCTGCTCTCACTTGCCCAGAGGTGGGTAACATCAGGTGAGCTGTAGTTCCGGAGGTGTATGTAGCGAGTTGCGAGCTTTACGCCGGTAGTGAAAGCTTCGAGGACGCCGGCGTAGGGGCCAGTCGTGGTCAACTGCTCATAGTGCTGGTCGGAAGCTGCATATCCGTATCAGAGAGCAGTTATGAGATGAAAGATGCGGGGGAGCGACAATTCGAAAAATACTCCCAGTGATTCAGGAATTCTAGGTCACCGACGAGAGGCCTTCCGGTGGCTTTGATGCGGGTAATGAGATCAAACATGCCTGCGGCCGGAGGGCGTCAGGTTTGTTTAGAAGTTCGAGTGATTGGACACATACGGGCACCTACACTCTTGGTGGGATATCGTTCGGCATGACGGGACATCTAAAGGCTGGAAGCTTAATTCTAGTTCTTGGGACTGAGTACATTGGGATATGGGATATGGGATATGGGATGTACCATGTGGACCATATCCACTTCACATCCTTCGGGGACGTTTATTCCGCCCTTTGTCACACCGTCGACCTTTTCTATCCATGGCCCATTTCCTCCGAGGTGGTAGAGAATGTTCCATCTATCTTTGCTGCAATAATCGGGGATATTTGAGCCTTGGTCCCACCAGCCGTGGTGATGGGATTGAAGGTACGAAGGTAGAACCTGCTGCAGATTTGACAAGCTCACAGATGGAAGTGCGAGCGACTGCGACGGATTGAAGAGGAAAAGGACGGCGGCTAGAAGACAGACCATGAATGAGATAGTGAGGAAGAAAATGCTCATGCGGTTGAAGAAGTATCTGAACGAACGCGTGGCCACCCCGGAGACCATCGCGGCCAGTTGGCTCGCACTAGCTTCGAGTTCGCTCAGGGTTTATATTTTCCCGGAACCCAGCATGTGCGTGCCATGGACCCGGCTTAGTCACGTCAGAATCTCTCAATTCGAACATTCCTGATCGATAGTGGTGCCGGTTTCGACGTCGTCAGAATACTCGATTGCGCAAACATGTCGCCTCGAACACGGATCCAGCTCACGGCTCTACCGACGCCATCTTCGTACCTCTTCGGAATCCCAAAGCTATCCCCGCTCGTCTGTCTTCAGACCCGATCCTATGCCTCCCCCGCCCAGAAAAAGCCCCCCTCCAACAAGAAGCATAAAGCCGCTCGCTCTCACTTCGCTGTTACCGATCTCTCGGCGGTCGATCAATTCTCGCTTGTCGATGCTATGCGGTATATCCGTGCCATGGAGGTCGGCAGAGATCCCGTTGCAACCAAATACGAGCTACATGTCAAGCTGCGCACCCAGAAGAGCGGGCCTACCATAAAGAGTCGGATACGTCTGCCAAAGCCTGTCAAGACTGATATGCGGATTTGCGTTATTGCGGAGGGGAAGCAAGCCGATGCTGCACGGCAGATGGGGGCGGTGCTTGTGGGGACCGAAGAAGTGTTTGAGAAGGTACAGAGCACCGCTCATACATACGCGGGGGAAATTGGTATGAAGGGGAACTTCACGCTTACTCGATGGTCATAGGTCCGCAATGGTGAGATTGATTTCGACAGGTGCATCTGCCACAGCGACCAATTCCCCGCACTATCCAAGGCGAAACTGGGACGTATCCTTGGACCCAAGGGTTTGATGCCTTCGCAGAAGACCGGCACCGTTGTCCCGAGCGTTGCTGCAGCAATGAAGGATCTCACCGGTAAATCCGATTACCGTGAGCGCATGGGAGTTATCAGGATGGCTATTGGGCAGCTTGCATTCAGCGAGGGGGATCTGCAGAAGAATATAAAGGCATTTACTGAGCAGCTGAAAAAGGAGATTGGTGCCCTCAGCCATCGCGCCGATAAAAGCATAAATGAAGTTGTTCTCAGCTCGACTAACTCGGCCGGATTCAGTTTGAGTGGAGAGTACAAGACCATACCGAAGGAGGTAGGCATTGCACCAGAGGAGTTGACGATACCGCCAGTGGGTGAGGCTGTGGCTGTGTAGTATAAAAATTGAAACGAATGGTATGGAGGGATGTTGGATGTTAAACGTACCATACTGTTTGTTCGCAAGGCTATCATAGATAAGTGCGGTTTGCCGTCACGTACTTTAAAATATTCGGTTTATTGAAGGTTCATGAAAAATACACCGGCAAAGGGGGGAATAGGATCACTTCTTTGGTAGTCGGACTTGAGTTTGCGCTCTTCCAGGTATCGGTGCGAACCATCGTACGATCGTGTAAGAAGGTAGCCGCCAACTTTTAGTTGTTTGTACCATTGCACCGACTAAATGCCCGCAACATTAAAGGCTCTGCTGTGGTGTCCAAATTCGAACTGAGGCTCCTCGACCCGACAGGTGATAATAACAACTTGGGACCTAGAAGTTAGAACGCCTATCACCTCCCTGCCTCGCCTGCCTAAGACTACTGAGATTGAGTGTAAGGAGTGATAGGTGGTGATTCTCGAGCGAGTAGGGGTCCTTCTCCGTTCCGCTAATGCCCCGAAGTCGACTTCAGAGCACTTTACGGAATATACCATGCCTTTTGCAAGACCTTTTCGCGGGTATATTTTTATGAACAGGCTGTGGGTTCACAGCGCACAGACTGGCGTTGGCGTTGCTCAAGGAAAAGGAAAAAAAAGGCGTCGAGTCATTCATCGCGATGTGGTGCTTACTCACTAGCGCGGAAATATTTCTGATTTTAATATGGCTCTCCCGCCCTCTCCCCTCTTCTTTCTTTCTCTTCTCTCGATCCAACACAAATCCAAACCTTGAAAACACAGCCTTCGCACCCCCAAACTACTTAAGGCGGTTGCTCGTCTTCTTCCTCTTCCTCCTCCCCCAGGTCCGCACAACAGATCTACCTGTCAGCCTTTGAAAGAAGCTTCAGCTACAATCCTCACCTACGCTCGATCTCAGTCCCTCGAGCCCGTTTCGCCACTTAGCAACTTCACCAAGCCCACCGCAGAGCACGATATTGTTCATGAATCTTTCCCCAACCGCACTTTCACCAAAGATTCATTCTCGCCTCATACGGCCTCTTATACAATCTAAGAGGTACGGTAACAAACGATCCGAATTCACCTAAAAATCCCCTCTTCGACGGTTCTAGTCAAACTCTGTCTCGGAAACAAGTCCAGCTCAGTCTCAGTCGCCACCACGTCGCCTTCCATTCAGAAAACCCTTTTCCTTCATCCAAAGGAGAACCCGCAGTTATCGAAATCATAGTAACGATAACTCAACCAAGGAATACTCGTAACTGATTCGGTTCATGCTGTTTATTCCCGTTTACGCCAAAGTTAACGTCGTCACCTTCAACAAGTTCTTAAGCTAAGGATTCTTCCTAAACTGCAATCATGGCCACTATCAACATTCGTCGCGATGTCGCCGACCCCTTCTATCGCTACAAGATGGAGCGTATTATGTCCAAGATTGAAGGAAAGGGCAACGGGATCAAATCCGTCATCGTCAACTTGAGTAGCATCGCTCACTCTTTGAGCCGTGACCCTGCCTGTAAGTCAACCGTCCGCTGGGTTATGGTACGAATCAAAACTGACTGGGCTTTCTAGATGTTGTCAAGTTTTTCGGTTTCGAGCTTGGTGCTCAAGTTACTGCCAACCCTTCTGACGATCGCTACATCATCAATGGAGCCCATGATGCTGCCAAGCTTCAAGATTCCCTCGACGGCTTCATCAATAAGTTTGTTCTTTGCGGAAAGTGCAAGAACCCCGAAACCGACTTGATCGTCAACAAGGATGGTGGTATCATTCGGGATTGCAAGGCTTGCGGTCAACGCACCGATGTTGATCTCCGTCATAAGCTCTCTGGCTACATCGTTAAGAATCCTCCCGAGAAAAAGAAGAAGGCCAAGTCTTCCGGCAAGGGTAAGAAGGGCAAGAAGGACGACGGGAGCTCTCCCAAGGATAGCGGTTCTGAGAGCCAAGTTGATGACATGGGTATTGATGGTGGATCTGACGACGAGCTTACTCGTCGTATCAAGGCTGAGGCTAAGGAGTTGCCTTCCAACGGCAACGGTACCACCCTCAAGGAGGATGACTGGGCTGTTGATATGTCCGAGGAAGCCATCAGGGCACGTGCCCAGGGCCTGCCAGACGACCTCAAGAAAGCTCTCGTTCTCGAGGGAGAGGACGAAGGCGAAGACAGCCCCTACGACATCCTCGGAAAGTGGATTGTTTCCGAGAAGGCCGATAACGACGGCGAGATCAACGACGTCAAGGTTTACCAGAAGGCTCAGGAGCTTGGTATCGAAAGGAAGCACAAGACCCTCCAGGTTCTTGCCCAGACCTTGTTTGATGCCAACATCATCAAGAAGAACCAAGTCAAGGCTCATGCTGGTCTCCTTAAGAAGGTATGCACATCGATGGCCCCTCTTGTGAATGACTGTTACTAACAGGAATTGCAGATGATTACCTCCGACCGTCACGAGAAGGCGCTTTTGGGTGGAACCGAACGTTTCGTTGGTAACGACCACATTGAGCTCATTCCTGCTGTCCCCAGTATTCTTATGGCTTATTACGAGCATGAGCTGGCTACCGAGGAGACCATCACTGCCTGGGGCTCAAAGGCTAGTAGGAAGTACGTGGACGTGTCCACCAGTAAGAAGGTCCGTAAGGCTGCGGAGCCGTTTTTGAAGTGGCTTGAGGAGGCAGATGATGAAGACTCTGAGGAGGATGATGAGGGTGATGAGTAATGGGAAATTGATGTTTTTTATTCCATGCGTTATTGAATGATGAAACTGAATTCAGGTCATGTTTTTTGGGGGTGGGCATGCGCGCTAGTTTTGCGAGTACCTTAATGCTTGAACCTTGTTCTTTCATTCTCTCTATGACAAAGTTTACTCTCCACGTTGAATAATAATCATCTCTACAATTGAATTCCCATCCCCTGTGAACGTGGTATCATTTTGCAATTAGATTGTTGATGGGCCCACTCGGCAGTTCAATGAACAAAGCTTCATTATCTGGAAGATCACAAATACAAATAACGGCGTCTCAATCACTCATGTGAATTACAGAAACTCCATTTCATCCACATCCACCTCTTTTTTTATGGCTCCACCCACCAAACAATACCCATCCACATTTGCTTGCGAAGTATCGTTTCATCCCGTTTCATCCCGATCTAATCCTGCAGCTCGACATAATTTGCAGGCTGTTACACACAGTATCAGTACCCACCACTCTCTCATAACAAGGTGGGAGTGGAAAACTTACGAAAAGTCCTTCGTGGCCATTGTAGGTACCCTGCCACCAATCCTCATCAGGGAATTGTAAATTCTCGATAATCGCGCCATCGGGGAATGTAAGTTCGTTCTCCTCTGTCGCCTCGTAGTCATAGAGTGCCAATGCGGTGCGGCCCTTGCTCTGGGGAGGCTCAGGGACGGGAGCAGCAGCAGGTTCCGGAGATGGCGCTCGGGGCGCTTCTTGCTCGTGCGCACCACCCTGGATCAGTTCCACGTAGTTGCTGGGGAAGAGGCCTTCCTGGCCTTGGGCGTTGGTTCCACGCCACCAGTCCTGTTTTTGTTAGTGGGGTAGAAGGAGAGAGGGTGGGATGGGGGAAGGTACCTCGTCAACCATGTCGATATCGGTCACGACTTGCCCTTCAACAAGGTTGATCTCGTTTTCTTCGTCTGCTGTGTAATCATACTGAACGATAGCTCTCAGACCACCTGGAGCACCGTGCACAGGAGCTGCGTCTGTGAGGTCCTCCTCGCGTGGTACAACCCTACTTAAGCTCTCGGCGGGGATGGCGACAGCCGGCTCCTCGGGCTTGGTGACGATGTCTTCTTCGTTACTACGAGCGACAGGCATGGCGATGCGAACGGGGCTTCCGGGGATCTCGGGGGTAGGAGGCGTAGGAGAGCGTGGCTGTACCGGGGGAGGAGGAATGTCGCGTGCTGAAGACGTGTATGGAATGTCTTCTTCTGCGGTAGGCCGTGCTGGTAGGCCAGGCATTGGTACTCCGAAGGAAGGTCTGGACGATGTATCGACAGGAGGAGCTGGCGGTGCACGATCGCCGGTTGTAACGGGGGAGAATCCCCGATCACCAGTTCTTTGTGGGGAAGTAGGAGCACCCATTGGCGCAGTACCAGTGAACCTGTTTCTCAAAGCACTGACGCCTCCTGCGCTCGAGGATGTAGTCTCCTCCTCATGCTGTTGGCTCGATGCACTGGCCCCAGTGTATGCACGCTGTTGTTCGGTGGCTGTGGGGGATGCAGCTGGCTCGCTAGCACCAGATAGACCTCGCTCTCTGGCTTTCTTTTCGGCCCAGATTTGAGCTGGTGATTTTGTACTACCGGTCTTGCTAATGGAACCGACCTGGACCGGTGGCGACACACTTGGGGAACCGCCGAATCCACCAGGAGTAAGTGGCTTTGTTCCAAAGCTCGGTGCACCAGGTCCGAACTTCTTCGCAACTTTAGGTTTCGGGAGAGAGGTCAGGCGTTCACTCTGAGAGAAGGCACTGGAGCGGTCTACAATGGAAGGTGCTGGAGTTGGCTCTGGCTCCGGACGAGCAGGCGTTGCTTTTCTGATAGAACCGATATCAACCGGCTCATAAGATCCCTTCACTGGTTCCGGTCTTTCTTCCTTGTATCCTTTTCTCAGGGCTGCGATGTCAACCTTGCCAATGGGCTGATATGCACCCTTGACAACTTCTGCTCGACCATCTGTAGCTTTAGAGAATCCGGAAGTAGTAGAAGTTGGCTGAGCTTTCAGTGTGTTGATGTCAACTTTGGTAGGCTTGTACGCAGGTGCAACTTTCTCGAGCTGAGATCGAGTGACAGGTGGTGCATCCGCTCCCCAGCCATCAGCATCTTCATCGCCACTACGGCGATACGGGGCTCTGGACCCAATTGGCAATGTCCCACCAGTAACACGGGTAGGTTGAAAGACGGGTTTGGTGGCGACTGCAGGTTTCGGTGCGGGTTTTGGAGCATTGGGAGAGGATGATGAGGAGTATTTCGAGCCCGAAGCGTCCGCGACCTTCTGGATAATCGATTCGGGCGAGAGATCAGATTCTGATCTCGCAGTGACTTGGACATGGTATCCCTAGTGGATGATCAACAAACTAGCAAAGTGGAAATCCACGACGTGTCGGCTCAACTTACGTGTAACACTTTTGTTACTGCATTCAAATGGCCAGTAAAATAGCCTTTGACTCTCTCCGGAACTCCTTCACCACACTGTTGGTAGCTTTGTCAGTTGTATTTCTACTAGCGTAAGGAAATTGACAACCATACCCAGCAAATCAACACGAACTTGGGCAAACCGGTGTTTGTGTCTTTGACTTTGACGAATGCAAATTGGACCTTTCCATCATTGAACTCCTCTATTAAATCTTCTAGCTCGCCCTCTGCAGTAACCCGATGTTAGTAATGGCATTCTGCGTTGAGGCTCGGGTACGGGGAGGGGCTTTACGTACCTCCGGCGGTGTGAACTTTGAGAGTGCTAGCTTTTGCAGAGCTTTGCACAAAAGCATTCTGCAATGGCGCGGATACTGAGAAAACGGCCCATTGGGCGTAAGTTGGCGAGGGTTTGTTGGGAGCAGGACCGGATACGAGCTTCTGGTACGAGCGCCCTATCTCAGGGGAGATATCAAGTGACGCCATAGGTGGTACTAAGTAGGAACTGCAGAAGTGAGAAGTGTCGGAGGTTCCCTTTGAGGTTCAAGGTCGAAGGAACTTCTCAGGGGCAGAGTGCTGTTGGATGATGGGGGACGGGGGACGATGAGCGAGGGGGTGAGATGCGGTTCAAGCTACTCTAGCACTTTTGGATGGACGGGTTCCGTTGTTCCTCTTCCGTGACTTACACCCTCCACCTTGCCGCAGAGCCAAAATAGAGGTAACCCCAAACGTCACCCATGCACAGCCCCGCATTATGGACCCGATTACCCGGCAGCTCCGGTCCCTTTGTTGCGACCAGTTGGTTGGCTGATACCATCTTTAGGCGCCAGCAGCTACTTAAGCTGCTGCTCTCCTCCTTCTGTCTCTTTCAGCTACGCATTATGCTGTTGTAGCACCAACCCCCCGCAATCATCGACAATACCACACCATCATCGAACTGGTCTGAAGGACAGAATCTCCCAAACAATATGGCGAAGTCAAGCGGAAAACATAAAAAGAGAGGATCCTATTCTTCCGAGCGTCGCTCAAAGAAGCGCATATCAAAAGCTTCCCGTCCATCAACTTCATACCGTGAAACCACAAGGGAGCTTCTCAAGACATTTCCGGAGCTTCCCACAGGTCCTTCTGGTCGACGTCGACCCAGCTCCGATGAATTGCCTGTTCAACAACCACAGCATTCCGAGCCTGCTCCTGCACAGTCACATGAAGCTCCAGAGACAGAGTCAGATACTCATGCAGGTGACATGGAACAAGTGGATGACTACCACTCGTGTGATGACGGCAATGGCATATTTTCCGGTAATTCCTGCGGAAGCGTTGCCGACCTCTCAGACGAGGAGATGGTCGATATTCCCCAGAATAAGTCTGGGAACCTGACAGATCTCCCAGTCGGAATTTGGGGAAAGATTCTAGCGCTTCTTGAGCCAGTAGAATTAGCGCAGCTCCGAACATGTGGCCAATTTTTCGACAACCTTCTAAAGCGAGATATAATCTGGCGAGTGAGCAGAAACAATTACCTACCAGAACTTCCTAAGCCTGTACTGGGATTGTCTGAACTTAAGATGTTTCAGTTGCTGTTTGGAACCCGATGCATGTTATGCGAAAGCCAAAAAGACATTAAAACATATTGGCCATTTCGAATTAAATGCTGTAAGCAATGTCTGAGCGATAACACCACGAAAGTAAGTATCGGTGAACTCCCTTCTGCCCGTCGTGCTCCCGAATGGTGGATGGATGGTTGAAATGAAGTGGTCAGGACTAAATTCATTTGTTTTGCAGGAGTTCTCTTTGCGATCTGGCTCTAACCCATTCCCAGTGGAACTATCCGACGCTTTGCCGTTTGGAATGGTGGATGTGAAGGACAATTGGATTCCAAGCCCAATAAGCTACCAACCCAATATTGGAATCACAAAAATATATTGGAACAAATATCTCGATTCTATAAGAGATCGTTATCAAGAAGCCAAAGAGATGCTTGCGGCAGATGAATGGTTGAAAGGGCTTGAGTCTGAGCGGGACTCCCAGATGCAGGATATTGAGAGAATAGAACGATTTGAGAAGACTCGGTCGGCTGATATGACCGGAGTCAATGGACTGTGGAGACATTTGCGCGCTTCAGAAGCCGCTGATTCGGGTATGTTTGGACGTTTTCGCGCTCAGGACTTATCCTTCTATTAGGAGGCTTTTCTGTTGGTCGTTGGTCGTTCACATGGAATTGCCCATGAGGACGTTATTGCGGATACTCAGTGACCCTTTAATAGTATCTGTACTGACATTGTGCCAGTGTCTGAGAATCTGCAGCGGGTTGAAAATGGGACAGCATCGGAACGAGACGGGGACAAGGTGATGAAGACTGCAAAACAACAGGAAATCGAAGAACGATGTCTAAAGCTCAACCCCCCACTGAAACTGGAGAAATTGGTTCATCTACCGGCATATCAGGCGTCTATCAGGGATGACAAACCTCTGAGCGAGGAAATCTGGGAGTCATTGAAGACCAGTCTCTTACAAGAGAGGTCGGTCCCAGGAGAGCAGAGGCCGGATATTGAAGGGCCAACTTCTGCCTCACAGAACGGAAGAGAAAGGTCTCGTGAAGGCGCCAAGTCACGTCCGAGCATTTCAAAGGCGTGGGATGAGGCAGAGAGCGTCCAGTTATCGAATAGGGCAAAGCTGGCGGGACATGCACAGGAAATTATTTGCAAATGGGATGGCAATCTTTCTGCAGAAACTGTGCCAAAATTCTCTGCTGAGGTCCTACGCTATTGCCGGAAGCAATTCCTCGCAGATGAGTCAACGCGGAGGAAGAGACTCACGTTGGATGATATGAAATACATTTTCGATGTCAAGATTAAACCACTAGCCCATCCACATCGGGTGGAAATGTTCCTGTGTAATGGGTGCCCAAATAATCCAAGATGGTGGGGCTTTGAATCTCTGGTGCAGCATTTTACCGCGAAGCACACCTACAATCCTCGGGGTAGGCCGGCTAAGGTTAATTGGAGGGCGGATTGGCCAGATATAGGACCATTTCGCTCGGATCCTGATAGACCACAACCGGAAGTACCTGCCGGTACGCATGCTGACACACTCTCGAGTTCGCATTCAGTTCGTGCGCCTCTCAGGCCGCAAGAATATCCTAGGTCAGCATCACCCCCGCGTTGGGCACAGGGATTCAATCGTTCTGTTCCTACGGCGCCCCGCCATGGATATAAGTCATCAAGCAAAGATGAATCACGTTATGGGCGTTTGGATCAGGTGGCCGGGGATGCCCGGGATGCGTGGTTCCAGCTAGCAAAGATTAGGGATATCCCATCATCCGTGCTGATACATTTTGTCATCACAAGGACTGCGCGCAAGTATCAGACCAGGCGTTCGGAGGCTATCCCTCTCTCTCTATTCTTAGAAGCACTGAGCGAACATCCAGCCATGACACCTATCAGGGCAGCCAATGAGTTGGGATGTATAGAATGCCAAAGGCACCCTGGAAGGGTTGTAGATGGCACATCAAAGGCCGATAGGCTATTTCCAATCATCTCATTACTACAGCATTTTGAAACGGTTCACGTAAAGAGGAACAAATCTGTCGTGGTTCCGGACTGGACCCGAGATATGGTCAGATTGCCTCACCCTCGTGTTATATTGGCCCTAGCGGACTCGGAGGGAGTGGATACTGAAAAGCGCCATCTATTGGAAGACATCTTTCCCTGGGCATTTGTTAAGAGCGTTAAGCATGACAGGGTCAGAAGTACAGATGGTGGAGCAAAGGCAAGGTCGGACGCTGGGTCGGGCCGTGGTTCTGTTTTCCCTACTGGACCTCGTCATTCAGAATCCTCTATGATGAGGGCACCACCATCCACATCAGAGCGGGATGATACTATGGCTAATGGGTTTCCAATTTCTCGAGACCGCTTGCAACAAATTGAGTTTGTCGATCCTCATCGTAATTTCAATAGCTTTGATGCTCCTAACTTTGATTATCAATCTACAAGGCGAGATGTCAATCTGTACGACCGACATCAGTCCACAGCGTCTGATATGGCAAGAATGGATTCCATCGGACCTGGAAGCCCACGTCCCATGAAGACAACAGCTTCGAGTTCCTACTACCCAGACCAGAGGGATCAATACAAGTTTCAAGGGTCTGCCAGGCAAGAGGGTAATCATCAGCCTGACACTCGACGTCGAGCCAGCCGACCTTCCGCAGCGGACTTTATGGATGCACAGGCTCGAGCACCGCGCCCGACAGAGGCCAATTATCACGATGATCCTCACTTTGGGCATAATTTTGATCCTGCGAGGCACCCCCCAACGGGTAGTGCTCGTCGCCGCTCTAGGTCGCCCGTCAGAGGTGATCTCAACGGCGATCGTTATAGAGAACGATATCCTCCGCCCGGACCCGAGAACAGGGGCATCCCCGTCGGATATCCTGGGCCACGATACGCTTATCCACCGACTGCTTATTATGGGTCAGCGGAAATCGGCGAATATCTCGACCCGTATAGATCAAGACCACCACCACATGGATATTACGCGGCTCCACCGCCGCCACTTGTGATACCCCATATGACGGCGGCGGACTATTACTATGACGCGCAAGCTGTGAGATCTGGAAGCCCACCCGCTTCTGCAAGATACCCAGGTCCACCTCCGCATTTGCCAATGGGGGATCGCCCGCCACAAAGTGATGGATATGATACTTATAGGCGGTACTAGATCACGGATCCTTCGCCGGCCTGCGGGAGTGGCGAATTCAGGCCGGCTGATTGGTAGGAGATATAAGTTTTTCTGTGGTGGCTATGTGTGGGTGTTACGTTTGTATTCCGGACTTCGAAGTTTAATTTTTCGGTTAGGCATCTAGCCTGTATCTTATTGGATCTGGGGATAGCTATGCTATGGGATGGAATGTGTGCGGGAAGAGCTATCTGGTAACTGTTTTTCCGATATTTTCTTTGTGCAGACTTCCTGCGATATAAGTTTGATACCACTCTTTAAATCCGGCATTGAGCAAGGTATCTACCCAAATCCGAGAATCCTCTAAGATCTCGAAAGTACGGAGATATCTCTCTGGATGTGCTGGATGTTTCGTGTCATTGGCAAATGTTTCTGGACGTTGTGTTTTTTTTCTTTTCACTTTTCATATCGTTTGGAGTCTCGGTCATAATAACTTCGGACAGCTCTACATAAAACATGTTGGCGTTCGGTGCTTCTTTTCTATTTCCATACCATTTTCTTTAGTTACCACATTTCCTTTAGCGTAGGTGTTATTTCTGGCATGGGATGGAAGAGACCACAACTGCAGTGTTTAGGTTCATCTTGGTGGAATGTAAGCGACATCATAAATTCTCTTCTTTATACAGATCACCTTCACCCCACCGTCTATTCCCGGTATACTTCCGCACGCACAATGACGACACGCAAACTGCACAACTAGGGCAATAAATGCGTTCCTCATCCTCCCTACTTCTGCAAAGACGCGGCATGCTTCTCCCTCTGTGCTTCCATGTGTGCTTTAACAGCTGAAAGATCTCCACTGGACCACCCAGCGGCCTGGTTCCATGGAGATCCCATATTAAGAGCCCTGCGCGTATCATAAATCAGCAACTCTTCTGTCTCCCTTCCCTCCCATCTCCTCTCCACTTACTCAGGAAACTTGTGGGCAACGACACTCGTCTTCTTCGAGTCCTGGAACAGCGACTTGTCTTCAGCAGCCCGCTCAACCATGTGTGTGTGCAACGCGTTTCGCGCCTCCCACATCTCGGTGCGGCTGTGGTATTTTTCGATAAGTCGGGTCAGGAATGAGGTGCCGTCCGGGTTCGACTCAGTGTCGAATCTGTAGAGAGCGAGTGTACCGACTGCAGCGGCAATACTGAGGTAGAAGCCTTTGCCGAAACCTAGGTGGGTGAGCGGTGGGGGAGGAGGTGAGGAGGGGGTTTGGGACTTTCGTTTACTGGTGCCACGGAATGCGCATCGTGGGAAGTATGTGTGGAAGCGCTACGGCGTTTAAAGGACCGGATTGCGGAGCGGCGGAGAGCGAACATCGTGAGCGGAGATGTGGTGTTTCTGGCGAATGTGAGATTCGATGTCGTCGTCGCCGCCGTTAGTGCTGTGTTGCCGGGTTACTTCCGATTTGCCACTAGCGCTCCTCGGGGAGCTTCACCCTGCCGCTGATGACACGAAAGCTTTAACTCTCCCTACTGTGTTATAAAGATCCCTCGAACCTACGACTATGTCCTCCCCTATCCTAATACTACGACTACTACAGCCACCATGAAGGTCACCGCTAAATCTCTGCTCCTGCTCATCCTCCCCCTTCTCGCCGCTGCAAATGAAGCCGCCAATATCCCCATCAAATTTGCTGCTGATGACAGCAGTAATAGCGAGGAGATGATCTGCCACCCCGGCACGCCCTGCTATCCGCGCGTCTTTGTTGCTACATACGAGTTCCAAGTCGTAAAGCCCGATCAAGATATTCCGAAGGGTCTGCACGTCCGCCTCGACGTACAAACAGGACTCAAGGAAGCGAAGATCTACGTTCCGGATGAAAATGACACTTCTACCAACAACCTTGTCCTAGTCTCCGAGGATGACACCCCTTCAATCCCGGCAGGAGCGCCTCTCGAGCCCCTGCCTTCACACCAACAACCAAAGCCGCCCAAGTCTGCAGCAGGAGAGCAGGAACTCTTCGACGCCTCTCTCGCATCCCTCCTTTCCTCGCCGAGTGTAGACACCCTCACTCCGCTCTCCGACCTCGTTCACGAAGCGTATTGGGGTGCCCAGTTAACGTCCGCCCCCGGCGCGGTATCGAAGCTCCTCTCGCTCCTCACCTCCCCACTCCCCCCGCTCCGCGCCGCAAGCGCTCTCACCCTTGGCTCTGCACTCTCAAATAACCTGAAGGCGCTTTCTAACGCTGTCGCCACACCCCTCGCCGCACCGATCCTGTCCGCCCTTGCCACCGAAGCCGACGAGACCGCGAAGAAGCGTATTCTCTTCCTGCTCGGACAGACGCTGCGGGATGCGGGTGTGCGCGCTGACTTTCTGGCGCAGAAAGGGGTGGAGACGTTGAGAGGTGTGTTTGCGGCTGGAACGGGCGAGGTGCGTGGACGAGTGGCGGTTGTGGTCGAGGACTCGTTTTTGAATTTGGAGATGAGAAGTGATTCTGCGGGTGTTGAAAAGGCGAGTGGAGAGTTGAGGGGACTTTGTGGATCGTTTCAGGAGGCGGTGGTGGAACAGGAAGATGAGAGGGTACTCAGCGCGCTGGTGGCGTTGAAGGAGTGCGAGGTAAACTCGAAGTTTATGGCGTGGGTAGAGGCGTATAAGGGCGAGGAGCTGGAGACGTTGGTGAAGGGGTATAGAGAGAAGGGGGCTGGGGGAGGGAGAAATGAGTTGTAGTTGTAGGTATGGTTTTGGGGTTTGGGTTTTCTGGCGTTGCGGTTGGGTAGAACGTAATATTGATAAATTTGCATGGAAAAGCACTCGGTTGAAACTTGCAACTTACTACACTTGTGTCCTGACTTTTTCGCATTTTAGCAAAAGGCTAGTTTTCAGGCGCGGAAAGTTACATTCAAACAAACTACCACATTTATGACCAGTTTACATGAATACGATTCTTGATCAAGTGTGCGATATGAGTACTTCTTAAGTATTTACATGGGTGTGGCCAGCGAAATCGGGAATGCCTAAGGTTTGGTAAATCTAGCAAAGTTGTTTGGGAGCACGCCAATATAAAAGCAGCGTGGTCCAGTTATGAAGAGTGCACTAACCATTATTCTCATGATCAGATCTTACGCTACAACACTCGTTATTTCGTTGTCAGGAGCTTAGGATATGCGAGTAGATCTAAACTTCAGAGGAGTCGACTTTGGGTGCTATTTATGTATGTAAAGGGCGGCTGACCCCTGCACATTGCCTCTCACCTATGTGTTGGAAGCTCACGTATCAGATCCACTTCATCTTTCTCACATTCACCTTACAACAGTCTATCTTTCGAAGTTCCTTTTCTCAGTAAGCGACTCTCTCTTGAGAAAGTTAATCCTCATTCTGGCCCTTTCGCTAGCTTTTCGTGCTCTGCTACCAATTAATCGCCCACTCAAGCATTCGGATCCTATTTCTTCATAATCATCAATCATATGGCGACTGTACAGACGTATGGCCTCGATGAAGGGGATTTAGGAGAGTTAAACGCTTTTGCAGAGACCCTCCGGAAAAGAAAGTTAGCGGCAGTGATCGACATCTCTGAGAGTAATACCCGACCATCCAAGATCACTCGCTCTCAACCTCAGCAGGTTCGTTCTCTCGCTCGTTACAGATTTATTTTAGTCCTAAATTTTGTTCGATAAATGTCGTCTATAGCTGCCGATGAGAGGGCTCCTCCCCCTTCCAGACCAAAGTATTTCCGAATTATAGATATCCCGCCAGCATGGAGCAAGGATGATTTACTTAACGCCATTAGGAGGGCTGATCCGCTTCTTCTCGGCCATGAGCAGTGCACCGTATCGTTATTTCCAGCTACCTACAACTGCACATATCAAATAGCCATTCTTAACATGAATCACTGTCCAAAATCCTTGGAACAACTCGAGGGGGATGAACGGTATATCGAGACATACGACAAATTCTCTCGTCAAAAAGTGGGACTTTTTGATGGACAGCCATTTTCATCATCTTACTCCTCTAAATACGCCAGAAGGCGAGGTCGTCGCTAAGTAGGTTACCGCTCACCCGATCGAGAGCCGTTGCTAATTACGAAACGCGGCGGAACAGTATCGTCGCTGTAACCGGACTAGCAGGTCATGCCTCTGGGTCTTGGAGAAACCGTGAGAGTCAACAAATGTGGCTAAAGGGTTTTCTCCCTCGAGACATATAAAACGTTCGGGTAATGACTTTTGGCTACAACATCAACCTTTGTAGTACTATGGATAACAGCATTATGCTGGACTATGGAAGGAACCTTGTTCGGCAACTAGAAAATGCCCGAAGTTCAGCTGAGGTACTTGCTCATTCACTCGGCGTTCCTTCACTTGTGCTGATAATTTTGAAGGAAAAGACAAAGCCTATTATATTTCTAGGACACAGTCTCGGTGGTATTCTAATATTACAAGTAATTACCCTTCTTCTTTCGCCATTTGCTCTCTCACCTAGGGTCTATGTAGGATACGGTAGTTATAGGACATCTTTTGTCTCGTGCCCAGCCTCCAGTGGCGTTGCTACTCGTACCTCTCTCGTTGCCGAGCGAGCCTGCGAGTGAAGCAACGAGAGTCCGAGGACGAGACAAGGACATCTCATCGAAAGATGAAAGTTAATGATGTACTAAACAACTGAAGAAGTATTCGGGGGAAGATATATAATACCACTGTCCTGGGAATACTCCCTGTTAACAGCTTCTCAGATTTTGGTCCATTCTAAAACTCAATTAGAAAGCGAGATCGTGGAGTCAACCCGAGCTACTTGCTTTTTCGGAACCCCGCATCGAGGACTCAGAACCGAAGAACTCGAAGCCATGGTACTTGAGATGTCGGACGGAACCGAGACCTCACGTTACAGATTGCTTCAGCAACTGCAAACGACTTCACCCTTCCTAGGGGCCCAGAGCGAGATTGCTGGAGATCTTGCAAAAGCTGAAGGTTTTCAGTTTCTACGAGACGGTCAAAACCAGCACAGTCAGAGAAGTATGGTAAATGACCCTTTACTTGGTATTATGTGCTAAATTGCTCCTGTAGGTTGCCCCACACGTAAATGCCAGATCTGGAGAACTGCAAGAGATGGTTAAGACAATTTCAGCACTTTTACATCTTCCAAACGAAGTAATGATTCCCGTACATAAAAATCACAGAGACATAGTTAAATTCACCACAAGAGGGGTCCTAAACTACACAACAGTTGTAGGTCATATTCGACAGTGCTTGGATGAAATTACCATACTCGAGGGTATGTGAGCATTTAGATAACACAGCACAAGCATACTGACAATGTTAATTAGGTCCCTCAAGGTTTAAGCAGACATTTCAATGCTCCATGTTTCGAAGCATTTCGGAAGAATAATGTCGAAGTAGCTGCAACGGGTACATTCGAGTGGTTCAAGTGCGAACAGCTCTTTACATCTTGGACTGCTAAATCTTCACTGCTATGGATTCGGGGTTCACCTGGCCAAGGCAAGACCGTTCTTTCGGGAGTAGTGCTCGACTATTTAGAGCACAAATATACGAAGAACAATCCGAAGGATGTGACAGTCATTTACTTTTCTGCTGCCAGCGGCGTGAAGACCTCAGTACCGTCTCTGCAATCCTTCGTTAGCTCATTGACCAACTAGTCAGAGGACCCATCCGGCACAGTACATTAGCAGTGCCGGAGAGGGATAGGAGTAAGACCCTTAATTCAACCAACGGCCTCTGGGATATCTTTGAAACCATAGTTCGGGATTCTGTCTTTCGTACAATCTTTGCGTGATTTATGGAATCGATGAATGCGAAGGAGCTGACGAGGCCGCAGTGACCTTGTTACTCGCAAACTGAAGGTACTGGTTTTCACAATGAATGGGCACAGCTCGCGCCCTTCTCTGGAACTGAAGATTCTCCTGACAAGTCGACCGGATCCAGATATTTCAACCCAACTTAAACGGTTTCCATGTTTTGATCTTCGAGCGCATGAGGAAGACCTTGAGATATTCGTCAACAAGATGGTGTCAGATCTCCCGCGGCAGTTTGATCGTCTTCAAGATAAGGCTGCGGAGCTGCTGCTGGCCGGAGCGGGGAGGTCGTTTTTGTGGGTGTCAATTATTATGAAGGAAATAAAAAGAATCCGCTTTCCTAGTGTTGCCGAGCTACAAGAAACAATCCGATCGAGCCCGACAGATCTGAACACCCTGTATAGCGGTATCTTTGACAAAATTATGGGCAGTTCCGTTATTGAACAGAAGTTGGTAGCCTATGATCGACAGCCCCTAACCTTTAAAGAACTCGAAACGGCGGTTTCTATTCAGGCGAATTCCAAAAGTCAAGCATCCACGCAGGACTATATGGTCAACCTTACCTCAGAGCTCTTAACCAGTGCCCTCGGTATTATACTAGAAAGCATCGACGGCGTGATTCACTTGATTCACCAATCGGCTAAAGATTACATGTTGCAGAAAAATATGTTCGCTAATTGCTCATTCTGCAACGACATCGGCCCCCAACTCTTCATTAGTAAAGCATGCATGTCATATTTGGGCTTTGACGATATTAAACTGGATCTTAACAAACCGAACCAAGAAATCTCAGTATGGGAACTTCAATTCCGTCTTCTGGGTTATGCTGCACGGAATTGGCACGCACATATACGCAACGAGGGCGAAGCACAGTTCGTCCCAGAACTCTTTCACCAAATACTTGGTCAGTCGTCAAGCTTGGAGATGTGGTGTGAAGTTACTAGAATAGTGGCACCACCATTTCACTCGCTGAAGTTTGCAACCAACGCCAATATAGAATAGCTCGCAGAATTTCTTCTAGGTCCTAACAATGTCCTAATACCGATAACAGAAGACGCTGTAGAGTATGCTGCAAGAAAGGGGTCTACCCACATTGCAAAATTAGCAGTGCAATGGAGCTGTGACTTCGGCGAGGGACTCGCAATGAAAGCGGTGATGGGTAATCTCAGCGCTGGGGTAGAGGTGTTTGAAGGGATTTTGGGCATCCATCAAAACACAACGATCACGGCAAAGGAGGTCAAGATCGCCGGTGCCAATTGGATTAAGGGCAACGAGCTTATGAGGCAATTGGTGTCCAAAGTTGATGTACAGTTCACCGAAGAAGCAGCCGGAATAATTGTGAGACGGTTTGGAGAGGACGTTGTAAGCCTACTGTTGAAAAAGCACCCCCCAACAAGAAGTATGATCTCTGTGGCTGCGATGAATAAACGACACGGAGGAAATGTAATGAGGGCCCTAGTTGAGGCCAGTGAAGGGTTCGAATTAGACGCGAATACATTTTCCGTAGCGCTGGGTAATAAGCTGAGCGGTCGAGAAGTTATCGGTGTTTTTCTGAACAGAAAAAAGGTCAAAATTATGGAGGAGGTAGTGGCCATGGCGTTACGCCTTGAATTTGATATTGCGCAATTGCTGCTGAGGAGGGAGGACATTGAAGTGACTGAGAACGTCCTGTACGAAGCAGCCACCAGTACTCGTGGAAATGCAGTAATGAAACTGCTGTTTTCCCTACGCCCTGATGCACCGATTACCGAGTGAGTACTGTTAAAAGCTGCAAAGAACGGTAATACCAAAGTTATGAAATTACTACTCCCAAGGGCTCGCAAAATTCATATCACGACGGCTGTCATTAAGAGGGCAGCCAGAAACCCTACGATGATACGTTTACTGCTATCCTCATACCTTTGACATCCCAATCACCGAAGAAACCATGACACTCATAGACAACTTTGATGCTGTGAAGGCGGTTCTAAGTTTGGCGACCAATATTAAGGTTTCTGAAGTCTTTGTGGCAGCCGTGGCCTACGACTTGGAGGCAGACATGATGAAAACTCTTCTATCCAGGTGTCCTGTTCCGATCTCCGCAACGATCATCATGAACGCGGCAAAAAACCGGTCAAAATGTGCTCCAGAATTGATGAAGCTACTGCTTTCTGAAAACTTAAGCGTCGAAGGTGCTCAATCTATCATAGAGGTCACTGCCATAGAAGCAGAAATCGGCGTTATGCGACAAATGTAATGCAGGAAACCTACGATTAGGACTATGGAGCGCATTCTCACTGCGACAGCTTGTTCCTTTAATACAACTTGCGAGTTGATGCAGCAGCTACTGTTCTCACACCCCGAAAATGAGCACATGATCTCCGAAGCAACGTTAGCTGCGGCGGCGAGAAATACTTTTAATGCAGTACTCTTGTTGGAACTTTTGTTGGACAGGCAGCCCCACATCCCAATCAGTGAGCGTGTCATGATAGCGGCGGTTTCTAATCATTATAATGTCGGTTCAATGCTCAAGTTGCTGCTAGCCAGAAATCCCGGCGTTCGGATCACAGAGTCCATCGTCATAGCGGCCTAGTGATGACTGGCTGGAAGTAGTGCACCTCCTGCTGTCTAGCGATAGTAACTTCCAGGTCACCGAATCAATCATCATTGCAGCATTAAAGATTCCACAAAAGAGAAAGGCTCGTTTGATATGGCTAGTCGGCTTACTAGTGTTAGAATGCCCCGATCCCCGGATTACAGAATCAGTCATGGTGGCTGCAATAGAAAGAAATATTTTTGTGGAGCCTTTCTTACGCAAATGTCCCAGTTCTCAGATTTCGGAGTCTATCGTCGCAATGGTGGCTAGGAATCCATGGCGAGCATAATGGAAGCATTAGTGGCAAAGGAACCACATATTCCAATTACCGAACATATCATACTAGAAGCCACTAGAAATGAGAGGTATCACCGGGAGATGTTGGAGCTATTACTACCATATTCTACAGAGACCCCGACATAAAAATCTCCCATCCAATACAACTACGACTACCCAGCTACGGATATACCAACATGCCAGAGCACCAGGCCCTCACCAATCTTGCTCCTGCACTTACCCCGAGACAACCATTCTTCGACGACGACGACGATGCTTCGATACTAGACGAAAGCATACTCGACAGTAACAACTTAGTTGATAGTTATTTTGATGTGAGTTCCAGCAGCACTACGGACGTTGAGATACTTTAATTAAGTCTTGGCTTGTAGCTGAATAAATAATCTAGCTTCAGCTCCGTTCGTTACAATAAAGAACCGAAATCTCATTTGAGGCAGTACATGATGAAGGGAGAGAGAGGGAGGTAATGGAGATAGTGATGTGTGAGGATGCCTTGCCATTATCTATAGTAGGAGGGCCGAAGGAATGATTCAAGATAAACGCATGGAAAGAAGTGGAAATAGAGATTGCGGGCGCCTACGGGAAAGTAACAATGAGAATGGGAGGGGTCGAGTTGGCGACAGGCGTGACCGGGCGGGTGCTACAAAACATCAGTTCCGAGCCAGCATTAATGGACATTCGGTTAGTGTTGCTCAGAATCAATCTAATTCACAGAGACCTACCTACATATGCTTGATTTTGATATTTATCACACCGTTGCATTTACGTACTATTCTACGAATCGAGCGCGAGTGATAGGCGGTGGGAAATGTCGAAATAAGGAGCAAAAGAGTAATGTCTGTAGATTTCAAGCCTACTTACAGCTCCGTGAATTGATTAGAGCGGATTTCGAGCCTTGCGATATTTAAGTGTTTATAGCACTGGGAATTATCAAAGCAGGTTTCGAGCCTGCTGCCTGGTGTTTATAGCACCATGTCCTACCTTTTAAGCTAGGCAATTAATTCTTACATCTACAGCTTTTTTGGCCATCATGTAAACCTACTAGTATAAAAAATTAGTTCGTGGACAGCCCATAGCACTAGACACATGGCCAGCTGGCAAGCTATGCGGCAGAGCGGAAGAGTAATCTCTGCAGATTTGGTGCCTGCGAAGGCTTAGTTATAGAAGTGTCTACAGCACTGTGAATAATTAAAGCAGGTTTCGATCCCGGTGTTTGTAGCACTATACTCTGTCGGCTGGGCTAAGTGATCAGTTCTTATATCTGCGATGCTTTTACCATTGTCTACTTACAAGGATAGGCGTCGATTCGTGACTGGTCGCTACGAAATGGCAAGCTCTGCGGCGAAGCAAAAGAGTCGTCTTGTAGGCTCTGAGTCTGTTATTTTAGTATCGCAGGTTTCTAGCCTGTGACCCCAGTGTTTATTGCACTGTGAATGATCCGAGAAGGTTTCGAGCCTGCTGCCTAGCGTTTATAGCACCGTGTACAACCTATTAGGATATACGATTAGTTCGTGTACTCTACATATCTGTGTCGGTTTTAACTAGTCTGTGGATAGCCAAGCTATGTGGCTTCTAAAATGTAGGCCCTGCGGTAAAGCAAAAGATTTTTTTTGCAAGTTTTGGGTCTGATCTAGTGTTTACAACACCGCAGGTTTCTAGCCTGCGACCCTAGTGTTTACAGCGACATGAATTGATTAGAGCAGGTTTCGAGCCTGCTACCTTTGGTGTTTATAGCACCATGTTCTACCAATTGAACTGGATAGTCGGTTCTTATATCTGTAGTATTTTGATTGTTATCACGTAGAGTAAACCGCATATGTTCTATACATGACCCGTGGTCGTTCGCAAACTTAGGCGGCCGGCTCACATGCTGGATGGTGGAAGTGAGTGGGCAAAGCCTGTATCATTGAGTATGAAGTTCTAAGTTAAGGGCGTAGACGAATTAAGATCATCCAAATTCCAGGATGCTTAATGTCATATTCTAACACTGTGACCGGTCAGTCTGATCCGCTACCGTTCACTATAGACTACTCTCACGCTCATGCGTACAAAAACATCTCCGCACACACCTCTTGATAAACTGCGTTGGGACGACAAAGCAACTCGTCGTCGAGTTACCCGACCTCCATCCACGTTCCCATCTGTCAATAGAACCCTGCCACACAGATCGGACTGGGACTGTGGCTCGCTCAAGGTGGGCGTGCTGGACGGAATCATTCGGAGGGAGCGCTGGGTTGCTCGGGCACGAGGGCTATTCACAGCCCTAAAAAGACTCAATCGCTATGATACAGATATTATCCCGAGTTCCTCCTACAAGCATCTAATTGCCCTGCCTTCAACTTGGTGAGCGGACCCAGAATTGCCTCGGACCCCTCAATCCCGCGGTAAAACTCCACAACCTTCGGATTAACCGTGAATATCTCCTCCAGACTTTTGTTCCCTAACAAAACCTGCATCGAGTCTGGGCTTCTGCACCGACTGAGCCCAACGTATGCCTGTCCGGCCACAAAGCTGCCGCGGATATCGACCACAGCGTAGTTCAATGTCTTCCCTTGCGATTTATGGATTGTTGTTGCCCACGCAAGAGCTAATGGCAGCTGTGTTCTTCTAAGGGTATGGATATTTCCATTCGGGTAGCGCTGCACGGAGTCCCACTTCTGTGGGAATATTGGGATCGGATTGCGCGGTCTAGCTTTCTGATGGGGTCTAAGGCTGGTTAGCCCTAATCGTCACGGGAACGGAATATATGACTAAGTGAATGCATACACCGAAGGTCCTTTATTCGGATAGAAACTGACAAGCGGCACCAGAACGCTGTCCCCGTCGTATCGGAACTGGGAGCGGTTTTTATCCCACAACCCTCTATTTTGCTCGCTTCTTATCCGGGCTGTTGTGAACCCGCTAACTACGCCCCTGGATCCGTTATATATGTCCTCGTCTGGGTTGTTGGAAAGATACATGACTTGCGCCTTGGCTTTGAGCCTCAGCGTCACCGGCGCTTGGAGATATCTGAAGAAGTCTTCAAAAATAAACCCCATCCAACCAGGGCTAACAGCAAGACTCACCATGTTTCTCCAGTGATAGTGCACTCATATGCTGTGTATGTCCATGTTTGTCGCATATCTCACCCTCGTCAAGCGCATCCACTACCATTTCCTCCCCCTTAAGCTCTTGGTATTTCTGATGGTTTTCATCTTCGACCGATGCTCGATGCGTATACAGCATTGTCGGCAGGAGCTCGGCAGCAGGAGCTAGCGGTCTCTGAAGCCCTCGGATGAGTGTTGATGCTTCTGATCCACAGCGACCAGTTTTTATCTCATTCAGCGTTCTGATCCAAGTCTCGTCTGTCTGTCGGAAAACTTTGGAAAGAATTAGAGTCTGAAATTCTGCATCCGTCCAAGCAGGTGCCTGGAATGCAAACACTGCAGTATCGTTGTAAGGGTGGTTGCATGGTTCAGAATACTTGTTATCGCGATCGTGGTACGAGCATACTGTCCATCGCATTGGATCGGTGTTAGACTGATGGAAGTGGTCGTGTGGGATTTCGAGAATTGATGGATCAGGGTAATAGCTTCGCTTGTGGGGCTGTAGCAGCATACTGCCTTTCAAAAATCAGTAAAACGCGGCCAACTAGCGCATGGTTCCAGACCACATTTGTAGCATGTTTGCTTATCGATTGGTGGCAACTGAAAAAAGTCTCCACATACAATGACTTGAATCCCGCCTATGACCTTGCGAGTTAATATCCAAATATCGATGGAGGTGCTTGAAAGTCATACCGAAAGGAGCTTCTACTTGACGCGCGCACCGCGCAAGCCGATCCAGCGATTGGAACAAATCGGCGTGTACCTATATGCCTGGATTAATCAGAAGAATTACGTCAACCGGATGGGAATTTAACCATCGATATCTCATCAATCACCAATACGTCAATGAACTGCCAACGGTTGGCCGTCTCGCTGGTTAATACTTTACGTATCATAGCCTCTAAGCCCTGGTCGCCCGTCTTAATCCCCGCCCACGAATGGATGGTCCGACCGCCCACTTGGACCGCGGCCATCCCAGTCGAGGCTGTAACCTCATACTTTAAACGTTTCTCTTCGAGGCCGGCCTGTATATACTTCAGTAGTAAGGACTTTCCAGTTCCCGCAGAGCCTGTGATGAAAACATTGTGTCCCTCCATCACGGTATCATACACAGACTGCTGTTCAGCTGACAATGGCGGCTCGCCTTGGAGAACGAAGTCGCTAAATTTGGGTCTATCATGCGCCTTATATTCTGACTGTATATCGGCGAAAGCATCGCTTGGCTTTGGCTGATTCATGAAACTTTTGTAGAATTGATCATAAGGCAGTGGTGATTTCGGCAACCAGGATATATGACCGGATCGGCGATCTCTTGCTGGTTTCGATTGTGTGATTCTCTCACGTCCGAATGCTGGCGAAGTCGATGCTGACCTAGCGAAAGGAAGCTGCCTCGAACGGTTCCGCGAGTAATCCACCAACATACTTTGTCCTTCTCGTCCTTCCCCGTACCAATCTGTCTGGCCGTTTGACATCTGCCCATGCCCAGAAAGATAACGCTCTGCCTCTTCGCGGTCAAAAAAGCTTCGGTGTGCCGCACCCTGAAATTTATGACACTGTTTCTGAGCTTCAGCCCTGTGAGGACAGTCAGCAGTGCTCCACTGGAGGCCACAATTGCGCGGTCCAAACGCCTTCTTGATCTATACCAGCTATGGTAGACGTCCGGGACCCTGCCTCGAGCCACAACGTAGAACTTTTTCATATCTAGCGACCGAGGGCGCGCGATGTGTATATTCGTATTAGTTTCGTGGAGGAGTGGCGGACGAAGAAGGGTAGTGTGCTGACAGATACGACGGCTGCACGGTGACGAGCTCACAACGCGATGTTACACATTGTGCTGACTGATACGACGGTTGCACGGTGAATAGCTCACAACGCGGGCTGTTACACGGGAGTGTTTCGATCATACAGGCTGCTCTTGAGTGGTTGGTCTAAAGAAGGTAGGGCAGGAAGCGTGAAGGAGGAACTTGTATTCAGTTTGAATGAGTTTCCGTCGAGAAAGAGAATGATATGTGATTGATCGGTTGTGTGAGCGCTTGAATATACAGGTGAACATGCAGTACGCCGGTTTATGCCACCTGGCCCAACCTCCTACTAACGTCAACAACCCAGAATCAAAGGACACTGTAGGATGTACGTCAGTTGCGGCTCAAGTCACGTGTGCAGTTCAACGTTGTATATAGAGATCACGATCCTCTTAGAATAGACGTCACGTTTCTAGCAACTTACATCTTGGTAGCAACACGTCAACTCCATCATTTGCCTCGATTCCGGTATTTTTCCAGTGGCAATTCGGTAATTGAGATCGACAGGACCTAACGATTTCTGCAAAGACCCGATTGACACGCGGTTTCAGATAGAAACGCGTCGACACAACATTCGCGAGATCACGAGACATACCGGAGAACAGGCCGATAGACTGATGGCACGTTCGGTGGCACCGAGAAGGCAGCCGAGGCAAAGTATGGCAGCCCTCCCGCCAAGTAACGCACCTGACGCAGGCAACAGCAGCAGCAATAGTAACGAAAACGACAATCCGTGATACCACGATCCCGAATACCCGGAAGAAACAATCAACCTTATCTAGCCACAGAGAGATGGAACGCCCAGGTCAGTGGAGTATGTTTAGTACCGCGACTGGTTCTTAGAGAAAGCAATTGACGGCCCAGACCGTGATGAGCGGTGGAGAAGAATCATCGCGGTCCTGGAAGACACAGGGACAGAGCGCCCCGACTCGGCAGAAGACCGGGCGACCAGGAACGAAGAATTGACTACAGAAGTGGAACGACTCCAAGCGGGGGACAATGGGGAATATAATGAAGCAGACCGCGCAGCTAGAGAAGCGTTGGCAGCACGAGCAGCAGCGGAGGAAGCCCAACGGGTAATGGAGGAAGCCCGACAAGAGGCGGCGGAGCTCAGGGAACAACTGACAGCAGTGGAGGAAGCGGTACGAATGGTGATGGCAGCCAGTGCGTGGAATCAGACCACCAGAATAGGCAATACGACCACCTCTTTCACCATTGACCCGAGACGATTGCCAGTCTTCAAGGGCGAGCGGGATATGCAAGCGGTGGGCAACTTTATCAATGACCTACACCGATAGTTCGAAGCCCGCTGCCATGAGATCAGATGGCTGGAACCAGTGACCCCCGGGGACAGTGGTGCCACAACCCCAACGACTAAAACAATCGCAATGGCGACACTGTAGACGGAAGGGTGGACTCGGTATGCCCTACTCCAGCTCAAAGAGGCGGCGGGCCGGTGGGCGGCGCCAACATACCCAAATAGCCTACCATATCCGACGTGGGAGGACTTTTGCACGAGTCTCAAGGAGTTTACACCCTTGGATGCCCTGCGCAATTTCGAAGATGAGTGGCGACTACTTACCATCACCGCCAAAGGCCACATAGCCCTCTCGCCCGCCTCCCGCTCCCTCTGCCGCCCCGAACTCCCACTTCCACTCTTCCTATTCCGATCTTCCCGCTCTGCGGCATCCTTTACTGCAATCTCTAACACTGCCAGCATAAACCTGCACCTTCATACCTTCATACCCCCACTCCACGCCGGGTACCCACTGCCCAACTGAGACTCAAATTCGTAACTCCAAGACTGAGGATGGCGCCGGCGGAGACGAGGTAGTGTAGGACGCGGGTGGATGGAGAGGAGGAAGAACGGGTCTGGAGTGTCTGGCAGAAGGGCGACGCCCGGGCTGCGGAGATACTGGTTCTGGTAGCGTTAGACTATTCTAAACAAGCGCGCGAAAACTCATGCACCAGTAAACAGCAAAGCTTTGACGACTGCACGTACTCCCCTAATAATTATGACGTAAGAATGGGGCAAAGAAGCGGTCGGTTATCAGCTCTTGCTCATATGCTTGAGGAAATATATATGGCATGAAATCGATCCACGACATCTCGCCACAGGGCCCATGAAAAGTCTTCAAATATACCCAGTACTCCGGATACCACCCCACAGCTTCCCAGTCAATAATGGCCACTATCTGGCCGTCCTTCACCATTATATTCCTCGGAGACAGGTCCGCATGTGTAAAGACAATATCGTGGTCTGTCCGCAGTTGACGTTGGGCCATGTCATGATATACATTCGAAACTTGAGGAAGAAATTCCGAGAGCAAAAAGGTGTTGAAATCGGCTTCCGAGGTGAAAGGTCCTTCCGTGACACATCGGTTGCGGAGATCGATGACCGGACCGCCGTCGAGAGACCCAATGAAACCGCCTTTTAGCGTACGAAGCTCGTTGATGTACTCCCGCAGCTGCCGGGCTATAGAAAGTTTCTCTTCGGGAGACATATCTTTCCAATCCTTGTCAAGAGGTGTGCCAATCGATATACTGCATGGTAATAGAGACAGTGCCATCTTCGCTCTCGGAGACGTCGAAAACTTTCGGAACCGGCACTGTCATCTTCGATGCGACATACTTCATTGTCTCGGCCTCCAGTGGCCTTATAGTTTTGCCTGACTTGATTACCTTGTCTTGCACTCGTATGACTCGGCGGTTGAAGAGAGTGTGTAATACATGTTCGGCCTCCGGAAAGTTGGAAGCGTCGGTCATGGTAGGGTCGGATAGGGACAGAGTTGATGGGTTGTTGACGGAAAAGACTGAGGTAGACGAGGGAGCTGATAGCACTCGATGGTATTGCGGTGATGGCGCAGATGGTCTAAGGTAAGTTCGTTCTTTTGGGTTAGTTTCCAAATTTGCATTCCCTATTCAGCTCGTGAACAGATCAAAAATATCGCGAATTTTCCTCACCGGTTCGGAAACCGGTGCGGTACGGAACTCATAATTTATTTACCTAGTAGTACAGAAATCAATCCATAGACAGCCTGTGGCATTGGGTACGTGGCCAATCCCGTGGGGAGCAAAAGAAGATGTTCTAGCCAGCGACTTTAATGTTTACAGCACCATAAGAGGTTTCTACAGGTTCTAGCCTGCGTACCCAGTGTTTACAGCACCGTGAATTGATAGAGCAGGTTTCGAGCCTGTGACCTTTTAGTGTTTACAACACCATGAATTGATTAGAACGGGTTTCGAGCCTGCTATCTCTGGTGTTTAGAGCACCATGCCCCTACCTGTTGGGTTAATCAGTCCTTATATCTGCAACGTGTTTAACCGTCAACATGTAAACCACATATATACTTAAGTATTTGCCTGCTAGAACAGACATCACTGGCAATCCGTGGCCGGTTTCGCTGCAGAGCCAAAGAGTGGTCTCCGCAAATTTCGAGCCTGCTATTTCTGATATTTATTGCACCCTACCCTGCCAGTTAGGCAGCCAGATTTTATATCTGCAACGTTTTTAACCATCATGCAAACCGCATATTTACCTACTAGTACAGAAATCAATGCGTAACACCAGGTACGTGGCCAGTTCTATGATGGAGCAAAAGAGCAAGAGAGTGACTTCTGCAGGTTTCAAGCCTATAATTCCAGCGTTTACACCACCGTGATTAGAGCAGGTTTCTAGCCTGCGATCTTTTAGTGTTTACAGCACCATGAGAGATCCCCGCAGATTTCGGGCCGGTGAAACTTACTATGAGTGTTTACAACACCCTGAACGGTTAGAGCATGTTTCGAGCCTGTTACCTCTGGTGTTTGTAACACCATACCCTGCCGGTTAGGCAAAGTGTTCGGTTTTTGTACTCTACATATTTGCAGCGTTTTTAGCCATGAGCATGTACTCTAAACAAGGAATCGAATTTAGAGTACCTGGACGTCACGTATCTTGATTCCACCTTACTATTCTACGTATCGAGTAATAGGCGGTGGAAAATGCCAAATTCTGGGGTCCTCGAAGTTATTGTGAAATACCGTGGTGAACGAGTTTTTTAATTTTGTCATTCTGGCAGAGGCACAATAAAAGCTGCACGGCTTTGTATACTCTGAACTGTAGAGCGAGTGAGTGCGATGCCTTAATCTTTTTCTTCAAAACTTATAAACTCCAAGCAGCATACCTTTGCGGATTAATCCTGATATATACTCGAAGAAGTTGATGACCGGTCGATTTTGAGAGAATGGACTCTGCAGTTAGGGGCATGAGGGGACGTGATTACGGGGAGCTAACAAAAGAATATAAAAGGTGAATGATGGCTGCCTCTAGAGCTGCATGAAGCGAGAAATGAAGTTGTATAGCATGCTAAATACAGTACTACACCACCGCTCTAGTATCAGAACCACTATATATACATCTACCAACGAACGTAGCAACGATACATCCGCAGTAACTCGACCCCCAGTCACCAATCAGCGTGGTATACTATCGTTTTACTGACGGCGGGACTTTGGCGCAGGCCCGTAGGCTTTGTTTTGTCTTAGGGCGGCGGAGTGATAGCATACCACGACGATTCGGGTAAAACACAGGACCACTTCGTCCAAAGCCATACTGCTGCTACTGTCTCCTCGACTCTGCTCCTTCACAGCCCAATAATATCCCTAGCCCATATCACTGTGTCTCCACATCCCTGCAATCCCGCCCTCCTCCTCCTTTCCTTCGTTCTCGCGTCCTCGCCGTCTGCCAAGCACCAATACATTAACCCGTTCTCGGCTTCCTCCACCAAATCCTCCCAATCCATCGCCATCCCCAACCCCGCTTTCGCGGCCGCCCTCAACACCAGCACGTCTGCCAGCCGATTCCGCACGTCGAACCACACCGTGCATGAATGGTGAAACCACACCCCCCTATCCGCGCATATGCTCCAGTACGTGTACTGCAACGCCATTGTCGAGAAGTGGCGCACGTCCCGCTCGAGCTTTCCTAGATCCTGCGGCTGGCTGCGAGACTTTGGGTGCGCGACGATGTACGTCTGCCATTTGTCGAAGTTGAGGGTGAGATTCAGGAATGGCCGGTAGAGCAGCTCGTGGCAGTCAAGGAAGCGCTTGCGAATGAACTGTTGACGCTCGTCTAGGAGAGGTGTTAGAGGGGTAGGGGATGCTGGGTCCGGGAATTTGATGTCGCTCGGGAGCGAGTTGTGCCATTTCGAGATGTACACTTCGTACTCGCGAACGATAGTGATGAGGGATGCAAGGCGCTTTTCTGTTAGTGCGGTGTGCGGGTCGTGAAGGTATTCTTCGAACGAGGCGACCTCGTCAATGACCCGATTGTGAAGCCGGCGGAGAAAGATCTCGGCGGTGTAGAAGAACCACAGCCGATTGGAGTTCAGATGACCGAACGACTCTGGGGGACGGGGGAAATGAAGAGGATATTCTAGTTGAGCACCCGTGGGTACGGGGAGAGACAGCTCTGCGCGGAGTTCAAATTCGGCTTTGAGGCAAGTCCAGTAGAGACGTTGTTTGAGGTATTGGTCGTTGGTCATGCCTTTCCCGACACCGTCGACTTCAACTCTTGAGATCTCACTCATGCGACCTTGTGCTAGGTGAAGGGTTTGCCAACTCAAGCACGCAGAATGGAACATCTTGTAGGCAGAGATGGGGTCTAGTTGGTATAGATACCAAAATCTGTAGGTGCCAACAGTTAGAAGATGCGGAGGCCGGCGATTGAAGGAAGGTGTACTACCCGGCAAGTGCGAGACACTGTCCCGCAAGCTCTGATTCCTCCGACAGCACACATCCTAATCTACGCTGTGCCATGAACCAATAGCCCTCTGCCATCGTTATCCGTTCGACCCTTGATCTTTGGAGGTCCGTTGCCGACCCGCGATTGTAGAAATGGTCACGGTAATCATCGGCAACTGCCCCAAGCGCACAAACAAGGAGCATTAAGCAGGATTCGGAGCCCCACCTACATCCCTGGGCGCCTTCGAATGTCGAGTGGATGGCTTTGTCTAGGATATCAATATTTATTATTGGGTAGCTTGGGTGAAATCGTTCAAGATATAGCTCACGCAAAGTCCTCACGCTGACCGGATCTAGGTGCACATCTTCCCCTGGGTTCTCTTTCCAGTTTTCATCTGAGGCAAGGCCACAACTAGGCCATGTTCGTCGAAAGACACTCCACGCAAGAACTCCATCGAGCTTCGACGGCGTTTTGAGCATCCTGCTTGTGGTGTCGCTGGTGGAGTTGGAGTCAAAGAGGGTGGGGATCGCTGGCATGGGACTTGGTGGCTCGTATATTGCTGTTGCGATGCTGGTTGTACTCTTGTAAGACAAGGCGGGAGACACAGCAGTTGGGGCCGGTGCACGAAGGCGACCCATGTCGGCAGGACTCGATGGTGGAACATTCTGAGTTCGTAGGATGCTCTCGAGGCGTTCAATGCCGTCGAGGATACGCAAACTTGTTGTTTCATACCTGATTGGAGATACATGGTCAGTTATGTAACCACGTGAAAGTTAACGGGGGTGGGGAGAGAAATTCAACGCACAAGCTCAGCTCCTTATCATCCCCACCAACACACTCAACTCCCATCCTCGTACAGCTCCCACAAATCGGCCTCACGCCGTCGCATTTCGTCTTTCGCAAGCGACAATTCTCGCAGGCCGTGGGAACTCTCTTTCGTGGAGTCGTAGTGATTTTCCCTGTAGCCGAGAACACGTTTTTTAGTTATACCCCGCGTTCAGTCACAACAGCGCTTATGAGTATGCATAAATGGTAGGGAAGTGTATTGGATTGAGTCAATGACTATCGATTCCAATTGGCGGGCTGAGTTTACCATCGACTTTTGTTCGCTTCGCGGCCCTCTGGTCTGGTGGGGTGGGTTTGTGATTTTGCTGCCCAAGAGCGGCGACAGAGTTTGCATTATGGTCGTCTGGTTCCAAGATATTTCTTGGAGAATATCCAGTTGCACCAGCCACCTCTGGCATGCGGAAGTTTAGAGCCATCTGGAGCGATCGGGCTGGGGTAAACGCGATGGCGTACGTGTGAGAGCGTGAACGACCGGCGAGAGAATACTGCTAGATAAAGATCGCATAAGGCGGCTGCTTAAGCTTGGCCGCTGGAAAACATGCATGGGGCCACGATGGTGTGTTGGATACGCCCTTGTATGGTACGGAGTGATGGCTGGCGTGGGAATTGAAATAATACTTCCTAAGCTGTTTTGCGGGGTGGCGGAGGCGAAATGTGAGGCGAAATGTGAGGCGAAATGTGGGGACGTCTAGTTAAGGTGCGGCTTTTTGCAGTGTGCACGTGCCCAAACTGAAGGTGCAAAAAAGAGGTATTAATTTCTGCACTTTTGGTGAGCATTTGATGGAATAATTTGTGGAAGCTTAATGGGTGTAGGGACGTGATCCCTTAGACTGAAGAATTTCTGCCTTGAGGTCGGAATCCAGGCAATGGTTGTGAGCAATTGACGGTGGGTTAATCCATGCATAACAACCTGAATGGTTACGGACTAGCAGGATTCAGAGATACTGAATAATTACTTCTAAATACTCAGGCAGTGAATGAATCACTTGAGTTAGTCAACAGTACAAATATACCCATTCCTTCGCCTCCTCCACAGGAACTCTATCTCAGCCACAGCCTGCTAATTTCATTCATTCCCTAACTTACGAAACGATACCCAAAAATATGGCGTTTACCACTGGCTTACGCTCCCTGACGCCAGTTAATAAGAATGAGGTGCTGCAAGTAGCAGCCATATGTTGCAGCCGGATACACAGAAGCACTCGCTATAAGTGGTTCCGTTACTAGGAGGAACTCCGACAGTAATAACCGCAACCACATGAGCTTAGGCATCGTTAGAAGTACACCGTCTCTTCAACGCTACTTATTTGCTAGATCTATACTAGCTACGGCATCTAAAAACTCCATGTGACTCCTGCGTGACAAATTTTTAGGTGATGTTGGCATCTGTGGGTATTCAGGCTCCACATACCTCCTTGGAAGAAACATCACTACTGCAATAACTCTTGCAGCCTATAATCTTCCTTGTATTTCTCGAGTGCCGCCTTCTTCCGCTATTCCCAAGGGATGGATTCATCAACGCCAAATGTAGCCAGGATCACGCGTATCATCAGTAGAATTTCGTCATTGGCCAATCCGAACATGAATTTCGTACTTTTTTCGTTGGCGGTAAACGAGTCAGCCAGATCGGTCGCCTCTTTCTCCCGCAGTAAATCAGTAGAAGACCATCTTCGCTGAGTCCATATTTTCCTTCATACATGGATTGCATTCGGCAAACGGAGCAACAACTCTCGCAAACTGCCAGTCAATTATTCTCACAACATTCAACTCGTCATCGACAAGTAGACGATCCCCTTTGTCGTTAACGTGCTTTAAATAAACTGGTGCTTCGCATTATCGGCCAACTATCGATGTTCTCCCAAGAAACGGTACACAAGAAATGCATCGACCAAATATCGGACGTGCAGCTGTCCATCAGCTATGGGGTCTAAGCGAAATTTGACGAGCCGTAAAGTAATCCAAACCACTATCGAAAGGCAATCACCACGAATCGGTCACTTGCGAAGGCGGAAGCTTCAAGGTGCGAGCCAGTATATGAAAGTAAACCTGCACGAGAGAGTGAATGCTTCTTGTGCTCAACCAAAATGTCGGCAACGCCGCCGAGTACCTTTCTTGACGTCGATGATTACAGTCTCTCTGGATACCCGTTGACCATAATAGGGCATTCCAGGGAGCATTTCGAATAGTATATAGCTCACTCTAATATCGTTTCCCGTCTCCTCAAAATCCATACCCCAATGCTCGGGGAGCTGGAACTTTTGTAGTTCCAAAAACTTGAGAGTTGCGTACTCTCTAGCTACCAGATGGTCGACTAACCACTGAGGGACACCATCGAAGCCGTTTTGCGAAATCCTAATCAGCCAAATGGAACCGTCGTTAAAGTAGAGTTTGGCGTGGTAGTTTGCGCAACCCATGAGCAACCCATGAGCGAACCATTGCCGGTGGGTTTAACGTGGTCAATGATGCATCCCCGATTGTTATTGAGGCTAGAAGCTTGCCTGCAAAGTGCATCCTCGTTGACCTGGGACCATAAACATTGGATTCCAATCAACACTTGTGCTTCCCGTGCATGCATCGTCATCGAGGATCTAGAGTCAAGACTCTTAGTCCAAATACTACTAATCCAAAAGAGCAGGGATTACGCCTCTCTAGCACGTATGAAAAGAAGGGATGATGTATACACGGCAAAAATACCGCTCCTCTTTCTCAGGGATCAGATCAACACTGGTAACTCGGACAACCGACAGCTAGAGGACCGTTTTTTTCTTCAAGCATAAGGATGACAACGGGGGATGATCTTCTCGTGGACGATGACCTCAATATCACTGGAATCATCGACTGGACGTTCGCCCGCGCTGTCCCGAAATTTGAGGCCTTTGGCCTGTCTTTGGTTATGGCTGATATCTACAAGGTGTTTCAAGGCTGAGTGACTCCGACGTCGCGTTGGCAATGGTGCTCTAATAGAAAGGCAGTGTGCTGTCTCAATATGCTGGAACCCAGGAGAAAATCTGAAGACTGGTACTTGCACTGGGAATGGGGATGGAAATGTCTTAGAAAGAGGCTGGCTCGTTTGATAACTCAGTGCGGTGGTGTCCCGGAATAAGATATGATCACCGGATGACCGTGACTCGGACAAATGGCTTAAGTATATCGAGGGGATTTGTTATAACCACATTATATTTAGCCGCTCGCGGCGATGAACACATTAAGTACATATTTTCCTGATTTCTCCACCATTACCTGAGTAGAACCCTTCGAGTTCAAGTTGTGACTTCTCACACCCATATTACTATACAACGAGCGTCTTCACTTCGAACACCACGGCCTCTAAACTCAGATGAGCTTGCAGTATGAGTAGTACACTATGATCAAACGGTGATTGGCAAACACCCATTTGAGAGATGTAGTGAGTTCAATACAACATACAGCCACTATTACAGCATCATATTTGGGTGCAACATCGTGTTTGGGTTTGAGTGAAGGTAGAGTTAGGGTTTGAGTGAGAACATGTGACGCGACGAATGAAACTTAACACCTTTGGCATACTTCCCTCCAGCCATACTGGGCTAAAGGACTTATATTGTTCTCAAAGCCTAAAATGGGCTATGGGAAGGATTCCCTCTCATAATGAGGCATAAGAGCTCATAATACAAATTTCAGGAACTTCGCAACATTTTTTCTCTTCATAATGCATCATGATGTGCCCACCTGGCTATTGCCTTGATTGATTTGCCTCTGCATTACCACTCCCCTAACCATCCATAATGGAAACCCTTCCATCTATTTGCCCAGCAGGATGCTCACAATGGTCCATGAGGATGTGAAATCCAAGATGTTCCACTTACAGATGGTGTTAATTTATTATGACGATTTATTATGAAGCAGTACTAGGTACTACCAGCTTTAAAAGATTTCGAGCAAAATTCTGCTTAAGTTTCAAAATTTGCTTCCAAATTTGTATTATGGGCTCTTAGGTGGCATTATGAGAGAGAATTCTCCTTGTCACCCCTTCTAGGCTTGAGAAAAGTATAAGTCCTTAAGTCCAGTATGGCTAGAGGGAAGTATGCCAGAGGTGAACATACGTTAGAGCCGTTTCTTCCTTCGTCACGCCGCATCATGTACCGCCCTGTTTCGCCGATGTTTCTTGACGTGCGCACATATTGCTAATCACATAGACTATTGCATTATTGAGACCATCTGGGGGAAGTTATTCTACTTCTCCAAGTCACTATCAGGCACTTTTACTTAGGGCTGGATCTTCCCCCTGTCTGCAGCTGAAACCCATCTCTAGCCTGACTATAAACAGGTCAAATGATTAGCGGAACGGAATGGCGAAACTAGTGCTAGCCACAGGACTTGAGAAAAGCCTGAGATATCCCGTGCCGTAACAACTTTGACCCCACCGTCTCAAAACAATAACATAGTTTCACCTGAGATCCTTTTGTGAAGAGGTGGTGGCAAGGGGCAGAAGATTCACCTACTTGCATGCAGGCCATTTATGCAACGGTATCCCCAGTCTACTCTCAGACCAAATTCAATTTTGCTCATCCTACTTCTGGGCCTCCTTCTCCACAAATTCGGATCGAGGTCAGATTTGGAATCGTCGCGGCGAGCCCGTAATACTCTCGCTCTCGAATCTGATACTTAAATGGGACGGGCAAGACGCAGCCCTGGCTCTGTTATCTCCTTAGATCCTCAAATTTTGTGGACCAACACTGTTCAGAAATGCATATTGCAAGAGGAAGGCTTTCCATAACTACAACTTCGCCCTCAGCAATATACGCAGGGCAAAGCACTAATTTCGACGCACAGGCAGTATTCCCAACCGGACCAACTTGCGCCAGACCGGTTTATGCCAAGAGCAGCTTTATGAACACCTATTGACCAGGTCATGTAGCCATCGTGCTTATGCACCTATCAAATGTAGTGTAAACCCGCGAACTAGAACAAGCCGCCCGCGCCAGCAAAAAACTGTGTTAGTGATTTTCCATAGCCTAAGAATGAATGATCGTTGACATGGCGGCGCGACAGCTCGCTAAAGCACTGTATGTCGGACCCGTGGAAGCTGCAGAGCAAGTGGTTTGTGATCACCTTCGCTAAATTTACCAAGATTTTGTTTTGAAGGAGCTGCGTGCAGCATACACAACTGCACCTAGACCAGGGACAACTTAGTTGTAAAGGGTAGACTAATTCGAAATTCCTCCAGGCGTAGATACTCTATAGAATGGTGCGCTCCCTATGATAGGGGTTTGACCAGTTCAAATCTATACCATATCTACTTGTAATCAAACACTGAAATGACGTAAGTTAGCTATTGTGGGAACCTATAGCTCACGCACAAGGGCCAGTGTCTCGGCCCCTTCACCACAAATTCGGTGCTATCGCTGAGTTGATACGATGGATCTTCTGCGCAATTGGGGCTATCCATGGATGCAGGGTCATAATACAATGATCAGGAAGTTGGAGAATTGCTTCTCCATCCATGGGCAGAGAATCTATAACCTCTACGCGCCAGAAATTTATCCACATCTATAATGATATCTAGGTAGTGGTCAGTACCTACGGATAGCGGTAGATGTTTAAGATATCTCCCCCACAACGGGGCCAGTTTATGCCAAGGTTCTCTTGACGAAGGACCTATAGGTTAGGAATACTGGTCACAGGAGATAGCAACAAAGGTTAGGAGATAACATTCTCCTGGTTTTAGTATGTGTAGGACTTCGGCGTGTTTACCGCCACGGTGGCGCTTTTCACAACGGAGGAGCTAGCCACTGGTAACCCCTCCTCTATCATTGATTATTATGATTTCTTATTTTTCGTTTCGATCAGGACCTCTCGGCTCCGATCCTTGCGGTCGTAGGCAACATGGTTTTTGGGGTACATACCATAGTACAATGTGACCGGCCTCTATGCTGAGATGATGACCCGAATTCTACCCCGGGTGCGGACAGGAACATCTCATCTGACCGACAGAGAGTACGAATGAATTGCGAACAGTACCAGAAATGAATACCGGACTAGATGCTGGTGATGCCATAGACTTAGAGAAATCGAATAAGGCGAACATATTATTCGGATCGATACCACGTTGAGATACGACTTCCAATTGCCCACTTAACCTGCACCTACCTCGGCAGGTGAAGCCGGTCCGTTTAAGCTCCGAATATCGCCGCTGGAAGTGTGGAGTCACAAACAATTTGTCCAAATAGCAACCACAGATATCTTCCCTTCACCGCTTCCACAAGACAACTGAGGAGCACATCGGGTACCTTAAAGATACTAACAGAGTTAAAATGCATACATATCTGCTATAGGTGCTGCCCACACAAATACCTGGGTTTGGGAAAGGCATTAATTGGTTGGTTCCAGTGAGCTTTTTTCCCTTACCTCTGTGGCTGACCGGTTGACAATGATCGAAAGATTTGATATCTTAACCGGCAAAACTATGAAGAATATGTTCTCCTGTATGTGGGCAAACCCGCAGCTGTCCTTTTCAGCCATTGCGGCTGCCCAAGGCACGAGCAGCAGCCAGTCGTAAGCACCACCACCGGAGATACAAAGCAATTATCTCTACACTTCCTCCCGTCATTGATCTTAATACTACTAATCTTGAATGTCAGCAGCAACAACAAAAAGATATCCCCGTGCAGGGCCCTACTACTCTTATCAGTCTTTCGTTGGAGGTCTTTCGCCCACCCGATCAGGCAGAGTGCTTGACCTTCTTTAGCATAACTTTTGGTGTGTGGTACCCCGAAGCTAAGTCCTCCAGTGGTGACAGATCTATAAAGAAGCAAAACAGCCAATTGAAGGTCTTGCATCACTTCTTACCTGCCATAGAAGGATTAACACTTACAAGCATGAGTGATACAACTCCAACCAACACTCATCTAGGGAAGGTTGAATTCACTTGTGCTACACGCAGGATCCTCCATTAACTCTCTAATCTCATTGACTTTCTATCTACCACGTTTGCTTGGTACCTGTTTTTTCGAAGTTTCTTTTTTTCTACATGAATATTTCTGTAGTACAGAATATTAAAACTCGCGTAAACCTTCCCCAGCACGAAGCCAACAGCATGTGCACTTTTGAAGTACTCTATGTACCTTTACGTTATCCAAATACGAGACACATGGCGTGGCTTATGCTGTTTCTTCATACTCAACTACTGAGTACTCAATCTCTAGAAGTGCTTTTTTATAACAATCTATCGCTTAAATCGAGAATAGGCAGATTTTTACTAGCTAACAGGCTCTCTCGTGCCTAGTTTGTCTAGCTACGCGCTCGCAGCTAGCGGAATTTTTATCCGCTACGTGGCTACTACACTAGGCAGGAGGGAAGCAAAACAGAAGCTCGTCTCTGACTAGAGACATAATATACAGGTTGATCTGAGGGTTTGATTGGAGCACACTCTTAGTGGGCAGGTTCGTTCAACATGAACTCTCTCCATGGCAGCTTGACTTCGTTATTCGACAGCTACAACCTCGTTGTTTTGAGGAAACCCCGCGGTGTCCAGTTATATATCACAGTTTCATCAGCACGGCCAAGGATCGACCGGGTACATCTCGCCACGAGGAGATAAAGCCCTGTAGGCTCGTTCCCAGCCCCAGTCTTGGCACGAGCGCCACTTTCTGACGAAACTCGCTCGTACCCAGAGAGGGGCTGGAACCTTTCGAGCTCCGAAAATGGGGTTCGCTTATCGGAACGAGTGAATAGCATTCCGAGCTTCCTAATATGGAATCGTGTATAAACTTAGCGTCCGAAGCTCTTGGCGTGAGGGCTCCGGGAATTGTGCTCAGCATTCCGAGCTTCCTAATATGGAATCGTGTATAAACTTAGCGTCCGAAGCTCTTGGCGTGAGGGCTCCGGGAATTGTGCGCTCTGCGGCTCAGCAGCCCGGATTCCTCCTCATCGCCATCGACACAGTCAACTCCACCCATCCTCTTCGGACTGCACCTGCATTCCAATCCACAACACATATCGAAAGCCGAGACACCCTACGTCATTCTAGCATCTACCTTCTAGGGCACTTTGCGACGATAGCTATGCCCCCTAAGGGAAATAAACGCGCCGCGTCGGAGGCGCCAGGCCCGAAGGTCAAAAGGAACAAACATGATCGTGGAAGCCTCCCCAATCACTACACGGTTGACAATTGGAAGGGATTCCTCCCGAAGAAGATCTTGGAGGCTGTATTGGCTGTGAAGGTGAGCGGGTCTAAAACGCGCAAGATGAGGACTATCGTGTCGACTGGCTAACGCGTATAACCTGCTAGACCCCCGACGACTGGAAGCGCGGCATTATGTGCTTAATGATGCTTGTATTCTTTAAGGTCAGAGGTTTGACCTTAGCAAATATGAAAGCCTTCCAAACCACGGTTATCCCGCAATCCTTATACTCGCGCATCACGGACCTTCGGAACTGGATTAGCTACGCGAATGGCCTACTCAAATCCAAACTTATTGAATCGCACTGGGCGATGGCTCAGAGGTTGCTCGAGCAGTATCCGGACGACAAGCGAAGAGAGGTTGCTCAAAAGGCGGCCAACAATCGAAAGCAGCACCTCTCAATGCACGAAGTGGCGCCTTTCCAGAGTAACGACGATGTTTACGAGTATTTGCATTTAGACACAAAGGATATCTTCTTTTTGTGGGCTCCGATACTGCGCGACGTAACGCCAGAGTACCTCGGTATGCATGACAGGGCTATGGACGGAGGATTTCACTGGTTAGATCGTTTAGAAGAGCAGTCGTATACGATCATCGCGCGATTCGCGTCGGGCGCATTAACGGCGATCCCGGGTACCGATTATGGCGAGCATGCTCGTGCGATTGATCTGCGTGAGACAAGTTGCGCACATGAAGACCTTCCGTGGCCGCCGATGCGCACAATTGATTGTTGGTCGGATATCCCGCTTGAAGCTGGTGTTGTAGAAGAAGTTTGGCCTAGGCCCGGAGAAGCTGCCAACTTGCCACAGGATAGCCCCGGAGTACCCATGACTGTACCTGGTATTACGGACTACAGTATTTCGGAGCACCAGGAAACTGGTGGCCAGGGAATAAGTATGAAGGCGATAGAAGAGATGGAAAAGGCTAGCACCGCAGAGGACATGGAGACGGTCAACTTAGTGAAGCGGCTGTTGGGCACAAGGGAGTTAACCCCAGTGGTTGGGGATGATGGTATGGATACATTTGCTGCGCACAGTTCTTAATGATTAACTGAATTTTGCATGCATAGGTGAGGTCGAGTTGCGCCCGCAGTACAGTGTTGAATACATTACTGCGGAATCAAGTCGTTTAAGCCCAGATGAATACTTCTGGGCACGTTCAGTATGCTTTAGAATTGTTGGAGATCGACAAGAAATCCTATCAAGTCTTAGGAGCTGCCCTCCAAAGATGGGAGAAGGAGCTTGAAGCCGAATCGGCGCTTTTAGAGTCGATGGAAGAGGAGGCAAAAGTGTGGAAGGATGAAGTTAAGGCGATCGAGAAACGTGTTGCTCTCAGGCGTAAGGCCAATGCTGAACGCAAGCAGTTACTTGCGCGCGACCAGCAGGAGAACCATAGCAGCTTCAACAGAGTTCATCCGGGAGTGGTTGATTCTTTGCGCCCAGGATCAATGTTTGGTTTCGACGCATTGCCAGTTAGGCGTCCGGCACAGGCTCTCCGTGGTCGTCATTCCTTCGTGGGCATTAATGACTCGCCCCGTTTGGATCATCGCAGCTTCGGAGCTTGTAGCGACGCTGCCGGGTTGGGCGTTTTGAGTCCGGGCAACAATCTAGGGCCTGCTTTTGATGCTCCGCAAAGTACTCCGGGGAGTTACCGAAAGATCTCTCCAATTGGTACGCCTGAAACACCGGTCGCTCGGAGCGATTTGCGCAAGCCCAAGAAAAACGAACCTGTTCCATCTCGCAATTCGGTGACCCCCGACCAGGGCTACGCGGAGGGACCTTGCGCGGGTGGTATTGAAAACGATGGCGCTGAGGAAGAAACGGGGGCAACGAACAGGGAATGGTTAAGCACGCCCGGTTTGGTATCAGATGCTTTGGGTATGCTTGGTGGTGGAGGTGGTGATACATCTTTTGGGTCGGGGAACGAGAATGAGATTGAGTTGATTGATGGAAGTCGTGGACCTACTAGTGGGAGGTGGGATGAACATGGTGGGGAAGGAAAAGATATGGTGAGCAAATACTTGAGTTCACAGTCATCTGCTACCCAGAATGTGATCCCCCCTGTAGACTTGTCCTTTGGTTAATTTTATGCAGAGTGTAGACGGAGTTTGGGTTACTGAAGGGCTGTGAATTGTGAGTTATCTTGTGGAGTTTCTTTCGTTGTGGGGTTTCTTTCTTGGGGGGTTGTATCATGATAATTAGAGTTCCGGATTGGTTTTGTCCTCACATTAATATTTCTTACCCGTATGCTTAGTTTGGGTGGATATTTCTTATTCATATATATTTACTTCGTGAGGGTTTCTTTTGGGCTTAGGATTGAGTCATCTGGGGGGGGGGGGGGGTCGACTGTAAGTTATATTGTTAGTCTTCGAGCCATAGTCATTTTATAGCAATGCGGACTGTTGTGAAACACATTGTGGATTCCTACTGGGTCAGAGCTGCAGTCTGGGTTTCACGGGCACTGATGAGTCCCCGTTAGGGGGGATTGTAAGTGGCCCGAGCATAAACAAGCAAATACGGGTAGAACATAAAGCACACCGGGTCGCCCACTCGGATTCTGCGCAATCGATTCCATAATGGTTCGGAGCCGCGCGGACTCTCTAACAGTTCGCGTCGTCTGAAGGCAGCAGGTATTGAGCCAGGAAGCCAGGAAACGAAGTGCAGCGACTGCGGTACCGATAAACGACGGAGGGTCAGTTATAGCACGCATTGACGTCAACTTTGTGTGTGCACCCTGGGAGACGATTACTTGTTTAGCCATGAGAAGGTATGTTGGACGGAGTGAATTGGCAGCTTTCTTAAAGTGAATTAACGAGGCTAGATATATAAATGATGCCTCCAAGGCTATCGGGAGATGATTGAGTAACCCGCAGCTCGAATTACGGGACTGGCAAGGGATGGCCATAAGTCAAATCGATTGCGGACGGGACGTGGTAATCATTGCACCAACAGGCGGGGGAAAGAGTATGGTGTTCCAGGGTCTTGCGTTAAAGGATGATAGAAACATTGTATTTGTTATTGCACCTATTAATGCTTTTATGACCGATCAGGTTGGTAATTGATCACCCAAAAGGGACACCTGCGGGCGAGGGAGAAAGTTGACGCTTTTATAGGTTGACAATCTGGGTCGAAAAGGCGTTAAAGCTTGCTATATCAACAGTGATTCTCTGAAGGATAATCCAGGTTTTGCTAAAGACGTGGCCTGGGGTGTCTACCAGATTGTCTATGCTGGCCCGGAAATGACGTCGCCCAACAATAATGCGATTTGGCGAGTGTTAGATGATGAAAAGAGTGCCTTCCGGCGTAGCCTGAAAGTTGTGGTTGTGGATGAAGCGTATTGCGTGCATGCGTGGGGTGCGCCTGCTAAGGATGGAAAGCCTCCTTTTCGGAAGGAATATGCAAATATTGACGGTTTACGAGCCTTCTTGCCAGCCAGTGTGCCGTTCCTTGCGATGTCAGCGACACTGCCACGGAGGTCTTTGCGATATATTCACAACAGCTTGGATTTATCGAAGAATACAGTTCTCATAAAGTTACGCCTGGACCGGCTGAAGATTTTCCTCTGTGCGATTCCGATACATGGCACATTAGACAATCATGCGGACATCAATATGCTCGTTCTGGAAATAAATGAAGACTCCGAGACTACCATCATCCCGGAAGACATACCAAAAACGATGGTCTTTGTAGACAATGTGTCTGCGGTTATGCGTGTAGTCCACCAACTAAGGTGGTTACTACCAGCCCGCCTTCGGGATGTGGATGTTGTTCAGCCTTATCACGGTGAAGCATCGGCTTCCGGAAATGCGAAAATGCAACAACTATTTCGAGAAGGTATTACCAGGCTGTTGGTGTGCACATCGGCTGTGGGGATGGGTGTTGATGTCAATGATGTGGAACAGGTTGCGCAGTGGTGGTTTCCCCTTCTCGCTACTTTCGACGACCTCTGGCAACGGTTCGGTCAATGTGCCTGTGATCCAAAGCTCTCTGGACTGGCTATGTTGTTTTATGAACCATCGAAGATTGTTGATTGGGGCGTCAGCGATGGCCATGTGCTCGAAGGTTTCCGGGCATACAACAAGCCAGCTGGTACGGATACTCAAGCATTCTGTGACCACTTATATACCGGAGAGAAACCTGATGTGATCAACGAGGCACAGAGGAAAGTTACCAAGCAAGACCCTTTGCTTCTTTGGTGGGTTTCTTCGAGGGGCTGCCGTTGGAGGACCGCTTTATATTTGCTCGACGCGGATGAGAGATCGGAACCATTTTCTACCGGGACTCAATTCTGCGATAATTGCGATGTGTGTGTTTCAAGGCTGGTGGATTGCGGTGGACCAGGGAAATTACTCGGAGTTGATATCTCCTTAACTCAGCCGTTCAGGGTGCCTCAGAAGCGATCCC